>JABAOH010031422.1_pt1 | contig 211284 bp, 218 predicted proteins | sample 7062181 | NCBI WGS metagenome assembly JABAOH01 (sample SAMN14538630, study PRJNA623070) | marine sediment metagenome | biome: marine biome [ENVO:00000428]; feature: marine pelagic biome [ENVO:01000023]; material: deep marine sediment [ENVO:00002113]; isolation source: pool of 5 deep marine...
TGGGGCCCGGACCCCGCGGCCCGCTGGTACGGAGGATGAAACGTGAGTGAACATGGACTGGCGGAGCGTCTGGCCAAGTGCTCGGCGAGCGCGGTCAATGACGTGCTGGGGGAGATGGGCTGTCACGGGCGTGTGCTGCCGCCGCGAATCCGCGGGCTCGATCCGGGCGCACGCGTGGCGGGCGAGGTTTTCACCATTTCCGGTCACGTGGATCAGACGCTCTCGCGCGAGGAGACGCTGCTGCGCTGGGCGCGCGTTCTGTCGCGGGTGCCGGGCGGGCGCGTACTGGTGTGTCAGCCCAACACCCGAGAAATCGCTCTCATGGGAGAGCTGTCGGCGCGGGCGTTGCTGGTGAAGCGCACTCGCGGCTACGTGGTAGACGGCCACTGCCGCGACGTCGAAGACGTTCTGCAGACCGGACTGCCGGTTTTCTGCGAGCTGGCCACGCCCGCGGACATCGCCGGGCGCTGGACGTACGACAGCCTGGGCGAGCCGGTGACCATCGGCGGCGTCACCGTATGCAGCGGTGACCTCATCATCGGAGATCGCGACGGCGTCGTGATCATCCCCGAGGAGCTGGCCGAGGAGACACTCGCACGCACCGAGGCGGTGATGTCCACGGAAAGCGAGATGCGCCAGGCCATTCTCGCGGGCATGGACGCCGAGCAGGCCTTCCTCAAGTTCGGGCGCTTCTGAAAGTCGGCGAACGCCTTGCCGGTTGGGAGCCCCGCGGCCTAGCCGGCCGGCTCCTGGGGCATCAGGTGAATGCCCTCGACCAGCAGTGAGACCGTGATGGCGGCGCCCCTGATCAGGCCGTTGCGGCGTGCCGCGTGCGTGGGGACGCTGAAGCGCAGGGCCAGGCGCTCGTCACCGCCGACGTGCATGATGACGGTGGTGTATTCGCCCAGCGTGGCCGACTCGTGGACGATGCCCCCCACCGGGTTCTCGCGTCGGCCCCGCGAAGGCCTGCCGACGCGATGCAGCACGATGTGGGAGGACGGGATCACCCAGGCGACGGACGCGCCGGCTTCGAAGTGGGGGGCGAGCGAGGCCTCGAGCTCGTAGCCTCCCCAGCGCAGCAGGGTGACTCCCGACTCGGGTCGGTGGGCGAGGACAGTGGCTTCGTGGACGTTGCCCATGTCGAGCAGTCGCGCGACCAGCGGAGAGCAAGGCCGCGCCATCACCTCCGCCGGGGAGCCGGTCTGCAGGGTGCGCCCCTGGTGCAGCACGCACAGGCGATCGGCCAGAGCCGTGGCCTCGTGCAGATCGTGTGTCACCAGCACCACGGGTGTGCTGATGCGCTGGCGCAGCAGCACCAGCTCCTGATGCAGCTTGCGGCGCGTGACCTGATCGACGGCGGAGAACGGCTCGTCGAGCAGCAGCACGGCGGGTTCGCGCGCCAGCGCACGCGCCAGCGCCACGCGCTGGCACTGGCCGCCCGAGAGGCGTGCGGGCTTGCGTCCTTCGAGGCCGTGCAGATGCACCAGTTCGAGGAGCGCGCGCGCGCGCCCGGCTCTTTGTGAACGCGGCAGATGGCCGAGGGCGCAGGCCACGTTGGCGAGCGCCGTCAGGTGCGGGAACAGCGCGTAGTGCTGAAACACGAGCCCCACCCTCCGCTGTTGCGGGGGCACACGGATGCCGCGCTCGAGATCCAGCCACGTCTGGGAGGCACAGCGGATCAGGCCCTGCGCCGGGCGCACCAGCCCCGCAATCGCCCGCAGCAGGGTGGTCTTGCCGCTGCCGGAAGGGCCAACGATCGCCAGCAGCTCGCCGCCGCGGCAATCGAGCTCGGCGTCGAGCGGCACCGGGTCGCTCTGTTGCACACGCACGCTGAGCCCTGCGTCGTGCCGATCGGCGGGCCGCGCCGCCTGGACGGCGCCGGTGGGCGGTGGCCCGTGCAGGCTAGCCATGCTCGCCCCGATTGGGCTGCGCCAGCATGTAGACGATGCCGATGGCGACGAAAGAAAGGAGCAGCAGGGCGGCGGACATGATGCCGGCGGCGGTTTCGTCGAAGCCCTGTACGCGGTCGTAGATGGCGATGGCCATGGTGCGTGTCTCGCCGGAGATGTTGCCGCCGACCATCAGCACCACCCCGAACTCGCCGAGGGTGTGTGCGAACGTGAGTGCCACGGCGGATGCGACTCCGGGCCACGCCAGGGGCAGCTCGATGCGCCAGAAGGTCAGCCATGCGGACATCCCGCTGACGTAGGCGGCGTCGCGCAGATCGCGGCCGATGGTTTCGAAGGCGCGCTGCAGCGGCTGCACGGCGAAGGGTAGATTGAAAATGAGCGATGCCAGCAGCAGGCCGTCGAAGGTGAATACGAGGCCGCGACCGAATACGGACTCGTAGGCCCGACCCAACGGCGAGTCCGCGCCGAGACTGACGAGCAGGTAATAGCCGAGAACGGTGGGCGGCAGCACCAGCGGCAATGCCACCAATGCCTCCACGAAACTCCTGCCGCGGAAGCGGGAGAAGGCCAGGCCGCGGGCCAGTACCATGCCCAGCGGTATCAGCACCGCACAGGTCCAGAACGCCAGCAGCAGCGACAACTCGAGAGCGTTCCAGTCCATGCGCGGTCGATGGCGTTACTCGTCGGGCACGGCGAATCCGTGCCGACGAAGAATCTCCCCCGCCCGCGCCGAGCGCAGGTAGCGGTACAGAGCCCGCGCCGTTGCTCCGGCGTCGCGCATCAGCACCATTCGCTGGCGCAGCGGGGTGTGGTGGCTCTCCGGCAAGAGTGCATGGTCGCCGCGTGTCGCCAGCTTTGGTTGCAGCGCCAGCGAATAGGGGAGGAGTCCTCCCTGGGCCGCTCCCGATACCACGAACTGCGCTGCCTGCGCCGCGTTCTCGCCGACGACCAGATGGGACACGATTGCCGTCCACAGCCGGGCATTCTCGAGGACTTCGCGCGCGGCGCGACCGTAGGGCGCGTGCTCGGGATTGGCGATGGCGAACCTGCCGACGCGGCCTGCCTCGAGGGCCCGCCTGAGCCCATCGAGGCCGGTGCGCGTGCTCACGGGCGAGCCGCGCGGCGCAAACAGCACCAGGCGGCCGACGGCGTACACCTCGCCCGAGTCCACGGTGAGTCCCTGCCGGTGCAGCGCGAGCGCGTAGTCCTCGTCCGCCGAGAGAAACAATTCGAACGGCGCCCCCCGCTCGATCTGGCGGCGAAAGTTTCCGGAAGACCCGTAAGTCACGCGCACCCGTTTGTCTGTCTGGCGGGAGAAGTCGCCGACGATCTCGTCGAACGCGAACTTCACGCTGGCAGCGACCGCCACCGCGGGGCTCGCGTCTGCCGCGGCGCCGCCGACGCCGAGGACGACCAGCGCCGCGATCGCACGCGCCGCGCGCGGCAAGCGCCGGATCCCGCCCGCGGCCCCGGCCCTCGGCGTCACTGCCCCGGGCGCAGGTCGACGATACGCTTGGCTTTGCCCACGGATCTCTCGACGGTTCCCACAGCGACGACGTCCACGCGGGTGCTGATGCCGATGTACGCCTTGATGTCGTGCTCGAGTGCTGTCCCCGCCTGCGCCATTGCCGCCTCGCCCGAGGCCGCCAGTGACGGGCGGGCCTCGACGACCACGCGCAGCTCGTCGAGACTGCGCTCCCGCCGCAACTCCAGCAGGTAATGCGGCGAGAGGGAGGCATGCTTTAGGATCTGCTCCTCGATCTGCGTGGGAAATACGTTTACCCCTCGGATGATCATCATGTCGTCGCTGCGACCGGCAATTCGATCGCAACGGCGCATGGTGCGCGCGCTGGGCGGCAGCAGCCGGGTCAGGTCGCGGGTGCGATACCGGATCATGGGCAGGGCTTCCTTCGTCAGCGTGGTGAATACCAGCTCGCCGAACTCGCCGTCCGGCAGCACTTCCCCGCTGTGCGGATCGATGATCTCCGGATAGAAGTGGTCCTCCCACAGCGTCAGGCCGTCCTTGGTCTCGATACACTCGGCCGCGACGCCCGGCCCGAGTATCTCCGAAAGGCCGTAGAGATTGATGGCGTCCATGTCGAAGCGTTGTTCAATCTCGTTGCGCATGGAGTCGGTCCACGGCTCGGCGCCATGCAGCCCGATGCGAATGGAGCAGCGCCGCGAATCGATTCCCTGGCGATCGAACTCGTCACCGATGGCGAGCATGTAGGAGGGAGTGACGCTGATGATGTCGGGCTCAAAGTCGTTGATGAGCTGCACCTGCCGCTCGGTCATGCCACCGGAGACGGGGACCGTCGTGCAGCCGAGTCGCTCCGCGCCGTAGTGCAGACCGAGACCCCCCGTGAACAGGCCGTAGCCGTAAGCGTTGTGAAGTATGTGCCCGGGCCTGCCGCCGCCTGCGTAGATGCTGCGTGCCATCAGGTGGGTCCAGGTGTCGATGTCCCTGCTTGTATAGCCGACGACGGTGGGTTTTCCCGTCGTGCCGCTGGAGGCATGGATGCGCACGACCTGCTCGCGTGGCACCGCGAACATGCCGAAAGGATAGGCCTGTCTGAGATCTTCCTTGACCGTGAAGGGGAATGCGGCGAGATCCGGCAGCGCGCAGAAATCTTCCGGGTGAACACCGGCCTGCTCGAATTTGCGCCGGTATGCCGCAACGTTGTCATAGGCGTGGGCCAGGGTCCAGCGAATGCGCTCGACCTGCAGCGCCTGCAGCTCGTCGCTGCTGGCTTTCTCGATGGCATCCAGCCCGCTGTCGCTCGTCTTGTGATCCATCGCCATTCCCCGCGGCGAAGCAGAGCGTAATGATAGCGCGATGCGGCCGTCGGTCTCAGCTCTTGCGCGCGGTCTTGGGGAAGAACGTGCCGAGCACCTGGGCCACGCTGCTGCTCCTGCACTGCGGGCAGTGTATCCGCTTGGTGCCGTGCTCGCTCAGCCGTTCGCTGCGTTCGAAGTGAGTGCCGCACTTGCGGCAACGGTACTCATAGACCGGCATCTCGGTGCCCTGCGTGCACTTGCATTGTCTCCGGCCTTCCCGGCGGCGTCTCAGACACGTTCGATGATCGTCGCAATGCCCTGACCCACGCCGATGCACATGGTGCACAGTGCATAGCGTCCGCCGCCGCGATTGAGCTGCGCCGTGGCGGTCAGCATCAGGCGCGCGCCGCTCATGCCCAGCGGGTGGCCCAGGGCGATGGCGCCGCCGTTGGGATTGACGTGCGGTGCGTCGTCGGCGATGCCGAGCTCGCGCAGCACGGCCAGGGCCTGGGCGGCAAAGGCCTCGTTGAGCTCGATGACGTCCATGTCGGCGAGCGCCAGCCGCGCGCGTTCCAGTGCGCGCGCCGATGCGGGCGCCGGGCCCATGCCCATGATCCGCGGCGCCAATGCGGCGACGGCTGCGGCCACCACGCGCGCACGCGCAGTGAGGCCGTGGCGGGCCACGCCCGCCTCGCTCGCCAGCAGCAGCGCGCAGGCGCCGTCATTGATGCCGGCGGCATTGCCGGCCGTGACCGTGCCGCCGTCGCCGAAGATCGGCCGCAGCCCGGCCAGGAGCTCGAGATTCGTGTCCGGGCGGGGGTGCTCGTCGGCCGCGACGACGAGCGGTTCGCCGCGACGCCGGGGCACCTCAACGGGCACGATCTCCTCTGCGAACAGTCCCGCGCGAACGGCCGCCTCAGCGCGGCGCTGTGAGCGTTCGGCGAAGGCATCCTGATCGGCGCGCTCGATGCCGAACTCGCGGGCGACGTTCTCCGCGGTCTGCGGCATGGAGTCGGTGCCGTAGAGGGCCTCCATGCGGGGGTTGACGAAACGCCAGCCGATGGTGGTGTCGTGCAAATCGACACGCCGCGAAAATGCTGTGTCCGCTTTGGCCTGGACGAACGGCGCGCGGGACATGCTCTCGACGCCGCCGGCAATCATCAGCTCGGCCTCGCCGGCGCGCAGCGTCCGCGCCGCCTGCGTCACGGCCTCCATGCCCGAGCCGCACAGGCGATTGACGGTGGCGCCGGGAACGCTCTGCGGCAGACCGGCCAGCAGCGACGCCATACGGGCAACGTTGCGGTTGTCCTCACCGGCCTGGTTCGCGCAGCCGAGCAGCACGTCGTCGACACAGCTCCAGTCGAGGTCGGCGTGGCGCCGCATCAGCGCGCGCAACGGCTCGGCGGCGAGGTCGTCGGTGCGCACTGCCGACAGCGCGCCGGCGTAACGACCGATGGGGGTGCGCACACCGTCGCAGATATAGGCCTCGCCCATTGTCAGGCGCCGGCCTCGCCGTGCGCAAGCGCCGGGGTCGGAATCACCGCCGTGGCCTCCAGCTCGATCTTGCCCGGTTCGTCCAGGAGCGCCTGCACGAACACCAGGCTCATCGCCGGGTAGTGGGCTCCCATGAGTCGCCGCCAGATGCCGCCGAGCTCCTCCCGCGCCGCCAGGTAGGCCGGCTTGTCACTGCAGTAGGCGGTCATGCGGCAGATATGCTCTGCGCTCCCGCCGGCCTGTGCCAGCACGGTGAGCACGTTCTCGAGCGCCTGCTCGAACTGCGGCGCAAGCTCCTCGCTGGCGAAACGCTGCTCGGCGTCCCAGCCCACCTGGCCGGCGATGAAGACGATGCGTCCCGGCGAGGTCGCGACTGCGTTGGCGTAGCCGCTGGGCCGACGCCAGTGCGGCGGCTCAAGAATCTGCATCGACGTCACTCGGGCAGGTTGGGCGGATCGAGGTCCTCGTCCCAGCCCTCCTCGGGCTTGGGGTAGCGCGAAAGCCACTGCTCGAGGAGCCTGACGTGCTCGCGCTCTTCCTCCGCCAGACGCCGAGCCATCGCGCACACCTCAGCGGTCGTCTGCGAGGCGGCGACTGCGGCGAAGAACGCCGCCGCCCTCCGCTCGGACTTGAGCGCCAGGTCGATGGCGTGGTAGGGCCTCATCAGGTAATGCACCTCCGCGTCATGCGGCGCCTCCGGGCTCTCCGGGTCTTGCCATTGGTACTCCCACGGCGGGATGTGCGGCAGCTCCATGCCCTCGCTCATGCGGTTGACATGATCGATGTGCTTCGCCTCGATACGCGCCATCTTGCGAAAGAGCTCGGCAACCTCGAGGTTGTTGTGAACCTCCATCTGGTCGGCGAGGCTCTCGTAACGTTCGGCCGCTTCCATCTCGATGGCGAGAGAGTGAGCCATCAGCTCTGCCACCGAGCGGATCCCGCTTTCCGGCTTGTTTGCGGTCGGATCTTTGCTCATAAGGCAAACTCCTCCTCCAGTTTGGCCAGGTTGTCGAGTGACGCGGTGAGCGCGGGTTGATAGGGTGCACGCGTGCCGCGGTAGAGGATGCCGATGTTGAAGCTGTCGTCGGTCATCAGCCGGCGCGCCGCGCGCGCCGGATCGTCGGTCGCCTCCACCGGCGCCGGTCGCACCCGCTTCTTCCACTCACGCTGCTCGGGACGGTAGGTGACGCAGGCGGACAGCACGTGCACGAAGGAGAAGCCGGGGTGGCGCACCGCCTCGACGAACAGACGCGCCGCGCCGTTGGGATCGCTGCTCGAAGCGCGCGCGATGAAATTGGCTCCCGAGGCCAGAGCGATGACGAGGGGCTGGAACGGGTTGATCTGCGGCCCCCCGGGGGTGAGCTTGCCCCGTTCCCAATCGGGCTCCGTCGTCGGCGAAGCCTGCCCCTTGGTCATGCCGTACACCTGATTGTCCATGACGATGTAGGTGAGGTCGACGTTGCGTCGGCAGGCATGCAAGAAGTGGTTGCCGCCGATCGAGAAGCCGTCGCCGTCCCCACCGCAGACGAGGACGGTGAGATCGGGACGAGCGATTTTCAGGCCCGTGGCGAGCGGCAGCGCGCGTCCGTGCACACCGTGAAAGCCGTAGGCGTTGATGTAGGCGGGTATGCGCGACGAGCAGCCGATGCCGGAGACGACGGCGATCTGCTCGGGCGGCAGCTTGAGCTCGGCCAGGGCTTTGGTGATGGCGGAGAGCACGCTGAAGTCGCCGCAGCCGGGACACCACACGGGCTTGATCGCCGAGGCGTAGTCGCGAAATGTCAGCGCCGTCCCGCCGGCGGTCGGTTTGGTCAATGTCTCCATGGCTCCAGAGCCCGATGAATGTCCCCGGGGCGCATCGGCAGCGGCCCCGGTCGGCTGAGCGGCCTGACCTCGACGTGCGCCGGCAGGTCGTAGTGCGCCCGCAGGTAGCGATAGAACTGACGCCCGTGGCTCTGCTCCACCACCAGCAGCCGGCGCACGCCCGCAAGTGCGGCCGCGAGCTTGTCGACCTGCGGCGGCGAGAGCAGGCGCAGCGCGACGAGGCGCACGTTCATCTCTTCGCGGCGCAGCGCCGCGAGGGCCTCGCGCACGGGCCCGCAGGTGGAACCCCAGGCGATGACGGCGGTGTCGCCGTCGCCCTCGATGTCTGCCCAGTGCTCGCCGAAGTGGTGGTTCTCGAGCTTGTGCCGGCGTTTGTCCAGCTGGGCCACGTGGTTGGGGGCCTGGCTCGAGGGCGTGCCGAGCTCATCGTGCTCGAGCCCGTCGGCGGTGTACTGTCCTCCCGCGGTTCCCGGCAGTGTCATGGGCGACACGCCCGATTCGGTCAGCGCGTAGCGCCGGTAGGGCTCGTCCTGCACGGGCGTCGCGAGACGACGGCCGGCAACGAAGGCCACCTCAGCGGGACGGTGGATCACGGCGCGCGTTTGCCCGAGCGCCTGATCCGACAGCACGATGGCAGCGGTCTGCAGCGCTTCGGCCAGGTGCACCGCCCACTGCGTCGTGAACAGGCAGTCGGAGATCGAGTTCGGTGCCACCACCAGGTGCGGGGCGTCGCCGTGCAGGCCGTAGAGAGCGATGTTGAGGTCGCTCTGCTCGGACTTGGTGGGAATGCCCGTCGACGGTCCGCCCCGCATGACGTCCACCACGACGACGGGGATCTCGGCGGCGACGGCGAGGCCGATGGACTCCATCATCAGCGCCAGGCCGGGTCCCGAGGTGGCGGTCATCGAGGCGACGCCGCCGAAGGAGGCGCCGATGATCTGATTGGCGGACGCGAGCTCGTCCTCGGCCTGCACCAAGACGCCGCCGATCTTCGGCAGGGTCGGCGCCAGCCACTCCAGGCAGTCCGTCGCCGGCGTGATCGGGTAGGCCGCAACGAAGCGGATCCCGCCGCGCACGGCGCCGAGGCCCGTGGCCTCGTTGCCGGTCAGGCACCAGCGTCCGCCACGGGTCTCGCTCGTGCCCGCGAGCCGCGGCAGCCCCGTTCGGTCCGGCGCCGCGGCCATGCCGGCGTCGACGCCGGCGACGCTCGCGGCGAGAGCCTGCGTCCCTTTGAGCTCGAGCTCGGCGCGCAGCACGTCGACGAGGATTTTGCGCGGAATGCCCAGCAGCGCAGCGAGCACACCCAGGGCGATCATGTTGGCGCGGCCGTGCCGGATCTTCTTGGCGGCGTCGCGGAAGGCGATGTCGAAGTGACGGGCGCCCGCGCTCACGATGGAGCCCGGCATGTCGCCGGCGTGGGGGTCGCCGATGGTGACGCTGTCGGCGTCCAGCGCCAGCTCGGCGGCAAAGCGCTCGACGTTGCGCCAATCGATGGCAACGAGCAGGTCGAAGCGATCGTCGTGGGATTCGACGGGCCGGGACGACAGGCGCATCAGCGCCGCCGCCTCGCCGCCGCGAATCTGCGGCCCCGACGAGCGCGTCATGCAGCCGAACCAGCCGCCGCGGGCGGCGGCATTGAGGAGGATGCTGCCGGCCGTCATGACGCCGGCGCCGCCGCTGCCGGTGAGCGCGATGGAGATCGAATCCCGCGAGTCGGGCGTGAGGGCGTGACTGCTGCTCGAACTCACTGCGGTCGATCGTCGCGGCAACGTCTGCAAAAGTGGGCGAAAAAGCTGAAGAGCTAGCCTACAAGCGGGATCTGGCCGCGGATTTGACTTGGGTCAATTTCAGCCTGGCTGGCGCCGGCTATGTTGCAGAAGCCGTATTGATCCCACTGGGTCCACATTGACGAAAACGTCGTGAGGCGGCCAGGAACCGTCGGGAGTCGACGGCGCCCGCGGCGAGGAAGGTGGAGTGACGCAAAGCGCCCATCGTTGGCTCTTGACCGCCGCCGGCCGGCCCCTGCAGCAGGCCGCGTTCGAGCCCGCCGCCCCGGCGGCGGGGGAGGTCGTGATCGAGATCCACGGCTGCGGCGTCTGTCATACCGATCTGGGCTATGCCTACGATGGCGTGCGCACCAACCATCCGCTGCCGTTGACGCTCGGTCACGAGATCAGCGGACGCGTCAGCGCGTGCGGGACTCGTGCTGCTTCGTGGGAGGGCAAGGCGGTGATCGTGCCCGCGGTGATCCCGTGCGGCGAGTGCGATCTCTGCCGCCGCGGCCGTGGCACCATCTGTCGCCGCCAGAAGATGCCGGGCAACGACATTCACGGGGGTTTTGCCACGCATGTCACCGTGCCCGCGCGCGGCTTGTGCGAGGTCGACGAGCAGCGCCTGGCCCGGGCCGGGCTCGATCTGGCCGACGTCTGCGTGGTGGCGGACGCCGTCACGACGCCTTATCAGGCCGTGCTGCAGGCCGAGGTGCAGGCGGGCGACCTCGTCGTCGTCGTCGGCGTCGGCGGCATCGGCGGCTACACGGTGCAGGTCGCCAGTGCCTTCGGCGCCACCGTGGTGGCCGTGGACATCGAGCAGGCCCGGCTGGACGCGCTCGCGCCTCACGGCGCCAGCGCGTCGCTCAACGCAACCGGGCTCGCGCCGCGTGCGCTCAAGGGAGCGGTGGAGGAGTTCGCGCGCGCGCGCGGCCTGCCGGCCACGCAGTGGAAGATCTTCGAGTGCTCCGGCAGCGCGGCCGGGCAGGCGACCGCCTTCGGCCTGCTGACCTTCGGCGCGACTTTGGCCGTGGTTGGCTTCACCATGGAGAAGGTGGAGCTGCGCCTGTCGAACCTGATGGCATTTCATGGCCGTGCGCTCGGCAACTGGGGCTGTCTGCCCGAGCACTACCCCGCCGCGCTGGAGCTCGCTCTGGCGGGCCGCATCACCATGAAGCCTTTCGTCGAGCATCATCCGCTGCATCGCATCAACGAGATCTTCGCCGCCGTGCACGCACACGAGCTGGCCCGGCGGCCCATCATGATTCCCAACGCGTGAGGAGTGTGCCGTGGCAGAGTCAACGCAAGCGGTGATCGAACGCACGGCGCCCGACGCGCTGATCGACCACAACCTGGCGCCGGGAACGGTGGTTGCGGGTGTGCGCTACGAGCGTCGCCGTGCGGTGACGCCGTCCGGTGAGCCCGTCGAGGGCCTTTACAACGCGTGGATCACGCTCGACAACCCGAAGCAGTACAACGCCTACACCACGGAGATGGTCAAGGGCGTGATTCTGGCTTTCCGCGCGGCGTCGAACTCGCGTGACGTGGTGGCGGTGGTTTTTACCGGCAGTGGCGACAAGGCGTTCTGCACCGGCGGCAATACCAAGGAATACGCCGAGTACTACGCCGGCAATCCGCAGGAGTACCGGCAGTACATGCGCCTTTTCAACGACATGGTCAGCGGCATCCTGACCTGCGACAAGCCGGTGATCTGCCGGGTGAACGGCATGCGCATCGGCGGCGGACAGGAGATCGGCATGGCCTGTGATTTCTCCGTCGCTCAGGATCTGGCGAACTTCGGCCAGGCGGGTCCGAAGCACGGGTCGGCCGCCGTCGGCGGCTCCACCGACTTTCTGCCGGTCATGATCGGCGCCGAGCAGGCGATGGTGTCGGGCACGTTGTGCGAGCCCTTCTCGGCGCACAAGGCATATCGGCTCGGCATCTGCCACGACATCGTTCCGGGGCTGCGGGTCGATGGTGATTTCGTGCCCAACCCTCTGGTGATCACCGACCGTTTTCTCGACGCCTACGGGCGCATCGTTCACGGTGAGTTCAAGACCGGCGACGAACTCGAGCAGGCCAGGGCCCTGATGAAGCGAGGCGAGGTGGACCTCCGCCTGCTCGACCGCAAGGTCGACGAGCTTTGCGGCAAGCTGCTGCTGACTTTTCCCGACTGCATTACCAAGAGTCTGGAGGAGCTGCGCAAGCCCAAGCTGCAGGCGTGGGATCGCAATCGCGAGAGCTCGCGTGCGTGGCTTGCGCTCAACATGATGACGGAGGCGCGCGCCGGCTTTCGTGCTTTCAACGAAGGCGATCGCGAGCTCGGCCGTGAGATCGATTTCGTGGTGCTGCGCCGAGCGCTCGCTCGCGGCACGCCCTGGGGCCCCGAGCTCACCGAGAGCCTCATGCCCGGGGCGCGTGCGGCCCCACGATGACGGCGCCGGCCAGAGCATGGCTCGAGCGCGACGGTCGGCTGCTGCGGCTGCGCCTGTCGCGCCCGAACGCCAACGTCCTCGACGCCGCGATGATCGGCGCGATCTCCGCGGCGCTGGACACCCATCTGCGCAGCGCAGGGTTGCGGGGCGTGCTGATCGATGCCGAAGGGCCGCACTTCAGCTTCGGCGCCAGCGTCGAGGAACACCTGCCGCAGCAGTGCGCGGCCATGCTGCAGCGCTTTCACGGGCTCATCGTGCGCCTGCTGGAATGTCCGGTGCCGGTTCTGCTGGCGCTGCGCGGGCAGTGCCTCGGCGGCGCCCTGGAGCTCGCCTGCGCCGGACACGTGCTGTTCGCCGCGGAGGATGCGAAGCTCGGCCAGCCGGAGGTCAGCCTGGCGGTGTTTGCCCCCGCCGCATCCTGCCTGCTGCCCGAGCGCATCGGCCGCGCGCGTGCCGAAGACCTGCTGATCTCGGGGCGCGCCATGGATGCGGCCCAGGCCCGCGAGTGCGGCCTGCTCACCGATGTCGCCGAGGAGCCCGACGAGGCGGCGCTCGAGTACTTCGATGCACATGTCTGCGAGAAGAGTGCCAGCTCGCTGCGCTTCGCCGTGCGCGCCGCGCGTGCCGGCATGGTCGAACGCGTCAAGGAAAAGCTCGCGTCGCTGGAGGCGCTGTATCTCGATGAGCTCATGCGCACCCCCGATGCGGCGGAGGGTCTGCAGGCTTTCCTGGAGAAACGTAGGCCCGTGTGGGAGAGCGCATGACGGGCACCGCTGACATCATCGCGCGTTGCCAGGCGCTGTACGAAGATCTGCACTTCAGCGCCGCGCGCGAATGGAAGGCCGCCGAGGCCGGGCGCAAGGTCGTCGGCTACATGCCGGTGTACGTTCCGCGCGAGATCATCCACGCCGCCGGCATGCTGCCCCTGGGAATTCTCGGCGGCGGCGATCAGCTCGAGGTCATTCACGGCGACGCGTACTATCAGAGCTACATCTGCCGTATACCACGCTCGACGGTGGAGCTCGGCGTGAGCCAACGGCTCGACTTCGTCGATGGCATGCTTTTTCCCAGCATCTGCGATGTCATACGCAATCTCTCGGGCATGTGGAAGCTGATGTTCCCGCACGTTTACGTGCGCTACTTCGACGTGCCGCAGAACTTCCAGGACGAGATCGGCGGTCGCTACTACGTGCGCGAGCTCGAGGAGCTCAAAGCCGGCCTGGAGCAACTCGGCGGCCGCGTCATCAGCGACGAGGCGCTGTGTGCCTCGATCGAGCTCTACAACGAGAACCGCCGCCTCGTGCGCGAGGTATACGCGCTGCGCTCCGAGACGCCGGAAAAAGCGCCGGCGTGGGAGGTCTACCTGCTGATGCGCGCCGGCATGGTGATTGCGGTCGAAGAGCACACGCGCATGCTGCGGGACTACCTCGATGCGGCGCGGCGCGAGCCGCGGCCGCGGCGGGACAACTGCCGGGTTGTCGTCAACGGCTCTTTCTGCGAGCAGCCGCCGCTCAACCTGATCAAGTCCATCGAGATGGCGGGATGCTATATCGTCGACGATGACTACATGCTGATCAACCGCTGGCTGCTCGACGACGTGCCGACCGAGGGCAAGCCGCTGGAGAGCCTGGCGAGCGCCTTTCTCCACTGCTCGGCCGACACGGCGGCGAAATACTGCACGCGCAGGGAGGACGTGGGGCGTTTTCTGCTGGAGTCGATCCGGCGCAACCGCGCCGAGGGCGTCATCTTCGCCGCGCCGAGCTTCTGCGACCCGGCATTGCTGGAGCGACCCATGCTGGCCGAGCGCGTGTCCCGACAGAACATTCCCTATATCTCGTTCAAGTACGCCGAGAACTCCGGTCAGATGCAGCCGATCCGCGAGCAGGCCGGCACTTTCGCCGATTCCATCAAACTGTGGAGTGACTCATGAGCAACGAGACGTCGAGCGAGGTCGTCAAAGAGGCTTCCATGCTGAAGCAGAAGACGATGATCGCCGCAAACTACGAGGCGCTCACCGGTACGGCGCAGAGCGGGCGCAAGGTGGCGTCTACGTTCGTGCCGGGCAATCTCAACGAGCTCGTGATGTGCTTCGACATGCTCAACAACCTGCCGGAGATCAACGCCATCCAGAACGGCATGCGCAAGCAGAGCGGCGCGCTTATTCAGAGCGCCGAGAAGCTGGGTCATTCGGAGGACGTCTGTACCTACGTCAAGGCGGACATCGGCATGATGTCCCGGGGAAACCTCGCACCCAATGGCAAACCCATGCCCGTCCCCGATCTGCTGCTGCTGTCCTATACCGGCTGCTTCACTTTCATGAAGTGGTTCGAGCTGCTGCGCGACGAGTACGGCTGTGAGACCGTCATGCTGCACGTGCCCTACGAGGGCGACGGCAAGATCACCGACAACATGCGTGAGTACGTGGTGCGCCAGCTCAAGGAAGTGGTGATTCCGGCGATGGAGAGGGTGAGCGGTGTGAAGTTTGACATCGATCGACTGCGCGAGTATCTGCGCAGATCCGCCGAGGCGGAGGACGACCTCGTGTGGGTGCTGGAGAGCGCGAAGACAGTGCGTTCGCCCATCGACGCCTACTTCGGCGCCGTCTACTACATCGGTCCCATCTTCACCGCTTTTCGCGGCACCGACGATGCGATCGACTACTACCGGCTGCTGCGAGGCGAGATCGAGCAGCGCATCGCCCTGGGACAGGGGCCCGTCACTCCCGAAGGGGACATCGCCGAGGAGAAGTACAGGCTCGTCGTGGAAGGCCCCCCCAACTGGACCAACTTCCGCGAGTTCTGGAAGATGTTCTACGACGAAGGCGCGGTGGTGGTCGCCAGCACCTACACCAAGGTGGGCGGCGTCTACGATCTGGGCTTCCGTCACGATCCGGCCAGACCGCTGGAGTCGCTCGCCGAGTACTGCCTCGGCTGCTACACCAATCGCAACCTGCCCCAGCGAGTGGATCTGCTGGTGAAGTACGTCGACGAGTACCGGGCCGACGGGTTGCTGATCAATTCCATCAAGAGCTGCAACAGCTTCTCGGCGGGGCAGCTGCTGATGATGCGCGAGGTCGAGAAGTCCAGTGGCAAGCCGGCCGCATTCATCGAAACGGATCTCGTCGACCCGCGTTACTTCTCCCCGGCGAACGTCAAGAACCGCCTGGAGAGCTATTTTCAGATGATCGATCAGCGGCGGCGGGCGGCCGCGGCCTGAGGCGCGGCGGTGAAGACCTTCGTCGGCATCGATCTCGGCTCCACCACGACCAAGGCGGTGGTCGTGGACGAGCGGGGCGAGGTCCTCGGGCGCGGCATCACGAATTCACGCTCCAATTACGATACGGCAAGCCGCGTTGCCAAGCTAGAGGCCTACGTCAGCACGCGCCTGACGCTGTTCAGGCGCGTCCTCGAGCGGGTGCCGCCCCTGTCGGGGCGCGCCGAGGCGCTGCTCGCGGCGCTCGAGCGCAACTTTCGCCTCGAACTGTTCCTCGAGCAGCTCGGGCAGCTGCAGCAGATCTGCGAGAGGAATGCGGCAGACCTGCGCTACGCCGACATGCGCTCGACGCTGGCGGCGGCGCTCGGGGAGATCTTCGCCGAGCTGCGCGAGCAGCTGGTCGGTCTCTTCGCCCCCGGCGTGACGCGCAAGTCCGACTTCTTCCGCGATCTGGCAGGGTCGAGCTACATGCAGGTGGCCGAGCGCGTGGCGAAGTCCCGCGCCGTGCCCTTCGATCACCTGGTCAACATCTACGACAAGTCCATCATCCCGGTGGAGAACCAGCCGCCCTCGGGCGACGTCGACGCCCAGTTCCTGCGCGCACTCGAGCGGGTCATTGCCGAGGCGGGGTCGCGCGTCGACGACACCGCCGCCCGGGAGCCCATTGGCGAAGCTCTCGGTATCGAGCTCGAGGAGAGCTACGTGGTGGGCACGGGCTACGGGCGCGTGCGGCTGCCCTTCCCCAAGGAGCACATCCGCTCCGAGATTCTCTGTCACGGGCTCGGCGCCCACCTCATGCATCCCGGCACCCGCACGGTGCTCGATATCGGCGGTCAGGACACCAAGGGGATCCAGGTGGACGCTACCGGCATCGTCGTCAACTTCCAGATGAACGATCGCTGCGCCGCCGGCTGCGGGCGCTATCTCGGCTACATCGCCGACGAGATGAACATGGGCCTGCACGAGCTCGGGCCGATGGCGATGCAGGCGACGAAGACGGTGCGCATCAATTCGACCTGCACCGTATTCGCCGGTGCCGAGCTGCGCGACCGACTCGCGCTCGGGGAGAAGCGCGCCGACATCATGGCCGGCCTCCACCGCGCCATCATCCTGCGGGCGATGTCGATCATCTCCCGCTCGGGCGGCATCAGCAACGAGTTCACCTTCACCGGCGGCGTCGCCAAGAACGAGGCCGCGGTGAAGGAGCTCAGGCAGCTCGTCAAGGAGAACTACGGCGAGGTGACCATCAACATCAACCCCGAGTCCATCTACACCGGCGCCCTCGGCGCGGCCGAGTTCGCGCGGCGCGCCGTGCAGACATGACATGACCATCAGCGCAGGAATCGATCTCGGCTCGGGCGCTCTCAAGGCCGTCGTTTTCCGCATCGAGAACGGCGAGCACGAGTGGTTATCACGGTGCACGGAGCGCATCCGCCAGAGAGATCCGTTGGAGCTCGTCGAGCAGGCATACGACGCCGTTTTGCGCGATGCCGGCCTCGGGCGCGAGGACGTCGACTACGCGGCGACCACGGGCGAGGGGGAGAACGTGCCGTTTCGCACAGGGCACTTCTACTCGATGACCACACACGCCCGCGGGGCCGTGTACCTAGACGCGCAGGCGCGCTCGGTGCTCGACATCGGCGCTTTGCACGGTCGCGCCATCAAGGTGGACGAGCGCGGCAAGGTGCTGACCTATCGTATGACGAGCCAGTGCGCGTCCGGCTCGGGGCAGTTTCTGGAGAACATCTCGCGCTACCTCGGAATTGCTCAGGACGAGATCGGCCCTCTCTCGCTGCAGGCCGACAACCCGGAGAAGGTGTCCAGCATCTGCGCCGTGCTCGCCGAGACGGATGTGATCAATATGGTGTCACGCGGGATCTCGGCACCGAATATACTGAGGGGAATCCATCTGTCCATGGCTGACCGGCTGGCGAAGCTGCTGCGGGTGATCAAGGCCGATTCAGGGGTCACGTTCGTCAGCGGCGGATTGGCCCGCGACGAGGGTCTGCTCGCGGCGCTCAACGACGCGCTCGAGGCGCAGAAGCTGAAGCTCCGCGCCCGGGCACACGCGGACTCGCCCTACGCCGGCGCCATCGGCGCGGCCATCTGGGGGGCGTTTCGCCATCGCAAGCTGGCCGGTGCCGGACGCGTTGCCGGGATGTCCTGAAATGCGCAGACGACGGGAGAAAGCTGCATGGCTCTTTACATCAACGAAGACTGCACCTGCTGCGATGCCTGTGTGCTGGAGTGTCCCAACGAGGCCATACGGGCCGAGACGCCGATATACGTCATCGATCCCGAACGCTGCACGGAGTGTGTCGGTGCCTTCGACGAGCCGCAGTGCCAGCTGGTGTGCCCGCCCGACTGCATCGTTGCCGACCCTGACCGTCGCGAGAGCCCGGAGGAGCTGCAGGCGAAATACGATGCCCTGCACGCCGGCGACTGACGCCACGGACGGCGGCGCCCGCGCCGCCGTCGCGTTCGCGGGCGCCACGCCGTGAGCGACGTGAGCGTGCGCGCGCTGCTCGCCGGCGATCTCGAGGCCATGATCGAGATCGACCGCCGCAACAGCGGCGTGTCGCGACGCGGATTCTTCGAGCGACGCCTGCAGGCCATGGCAGCGCGCCCGGAGGCCTTTGCGGCGCAGACGGCCGTTGCCGAGGACCGGGTCGTCGGTTTCGCGCTGGCGCACCTACTCGACGGCGAGTTCGGTGGCATCGCGCCGGTGGCGGTGCTCGATGCGATCGACGTGGTGTCCGAGAGGCAGCGGCAAGGCATAGGGCGGCGGCTGATGACGGAGCTGATGGAGGTCGCGGCGCAGGCAGGGGCGCGCGAGCTGCGCACCCAGGCGCAGTGGCAGCAGGGGGGACTGCTCGAGTTCCTCGCCGCCGCGGGGTTTTCACTGGCGCCGCGCCGGGTGCTGGAGCGCGCCACCGACGGCATCGATTTCTGACTCGTGACCGCCATGGGCAGGCCGACGGATTCCACCACTGAGCGCATGCGGGAGCAGTTCTCGCAGGAGGCGGACTACGCCGGCGGGGCCAGCGACTTCGAGGCGCTCGCACGCGACACGATTCTGGTGCGCTCCCTCGACGAGGCCGATTTGGGCGCGGTGGTGCGGATCGACAGCCGCATTACCGGGCGCGACCGAAGCGCCTACCTGCGGCGCAAAGCCGCCGAGGCGCTGGAGGAGTCGGGGGTGCGCGTGTCACTGGTGGCCGAGCAGGACCGGCGTGTCGTCGGGTTCGTCATGGCAAGAGTGGACATCGGTGAGTTCGGGCACACGGCCACCGCCGCGGTGCTCGACACCCTCGGCGTCGATCCCGCGGCGCAGGGGCACCACGTGGGCCGCGCATTGATCTCGCAGCTGTTGGCGAACCTGGCGGCGCTTCGCGTCGAGAGCGTGACGACGGAGCTCGCCTGGGACGATTTCGGCCTCGCCCGGTTCCTCGCTCAGTGCGGTTTCGTGCCGGCCCAGCGGCTGGCTCTTTCACGGCCGATCGGCTAGAGCAACCCTCGGCCGGCATGATCGGCCGGGCGGGCGAGCGCCGCGGGCCGTCGACTCCCTTCCCGCCCTGGTTGTCGCCTTCGCCGGCGATGCGGTAATAATACCGTCGCGGTGAGCAAGCCGGCGCAGGAGGCGGGATTGGCGGAACGATCTTTCAAGGGCGCGGTAAACTCGTTGACCCTCGGCGACGGCGAGGTCTTCCGCGGCGAGGGCATCGTCGCCGTCACCAAGGCGCTGCTGCAGTCCGGGGTCTCCTATATCGGCGGGTATCCGGGTGCTCCCGTGTCGCATCTGGTGGACGTGCTCAACGATGCGCGGCCGGTCCTGGACGAGCTGGGGGTGCATCTGGAAAGCTGCGCCAGCGAGGCCGGCGCGGCGGCCATGCTCGGCGCCTCGATCAACTACCCCTTGCGCGGTGCGGTCACATGGAAGTCGGTGGTCGGCACCAACGTGGCCGCCGACGCATTGTCCAATCTTTCCTCCGCCGGGGTCATCGGCGGCAGCCTGATCATTCTCGGTGAGGACTACGGCGAGGGAGCGAGCATCATCCAGGAGCGGTCGCACGCCTTTGCCATGAAATCGCAGATGTGGCTGCTCGATCCGCGACCGAACCTGCCCACCATCGTCGACATGGTGGAGCAAGGCTTCGCCCTTTCCGAGTGCAGCAACACGCCGGTGATGCTGGAACTCAGGATTCGCGCCTGCCACGTGAGCGGTGAGTTCCGCTGCCGCGACAATCGCACGCCCCGGTTTTCACGACGGACCTTCCTGGAGAATCCCGACTTCGACTACCGGCGCATCTGTCTGCCGCCGTCGACCTACGCTCAGGAGAAGCACAAGGTGGACGTGCGCTGGCCGGCCGCAGTGCGCTTCGTCCGCGAAAACCGACTGAACGAGACCTTCGAAGGTGATCTGCACGACGTCGGCATCATCACGCAGGGCGGCATGTACAACGGCGTCGTGCGCGCCCTGCAGATTTTGGGGTTGAGTGACGGCACCGAGACGACGCGGCTGCCGATTCTGGCTCTGAACGTGACCTACCCCTTGATCGAGGATGAGATCGCCGCCTTCTGCGCGGGCAAGCGGGCCGTTCTCGTCGTGGAGGAGGGGCAGCCCGCCTTTATTGAGGACGCCGTCAACGCGCTGTTGCGCAAAGCGGGCCTGGACACAGCGGTGGTGGGCAAGGGGCCGCTGCCCGTCGCCGGAGAATACACGGGGCAGGTCCTGCTGGAGGGCCTGATCGGTTTCCTGCGCCGGGCGCGGCCCCGCGGTGTCGACGTCGACGCCGTGGCAGCCATCGGTGAGGGCCTTGCCGCGCGGCGCGCCCGGGCGCGCGAGTTGCTGGGCGCGCCCACGCCCGCAAGGCCGCCTTCCTTCTGCACAGGCTGTCCAGAGCGGCCGGTCTTCGCGGCGATGAAGCTGGTTGAGCGTGACGTCGGACCGATGCACATCAGCGCCGACATCGGCTGCCACAGCTTCTCGACGCTGCCCCCGTTCAACATCGGCAACACCATACTGGGCTTCGGTTTGGGTCTGGCCTCATCGACCGGCGTCACGCCGCTCATGGGCAGGCATGTGGTCAGCATCATGGGCGACGGCGGTTTCTGGCACAACGGTCTCACCAGCGGCGTCGCCAACCATGTCTTCAATCGCGACGACGGCGTGCTGATCGTGATGAAGAACGGCTATGTGGCGGCCACCGGCCACCAGCGCATTCCCTCTTCGGGCATCAACCCAAGGGGGCAGACGACCGGCATGAATATCCGCAGCGCCCTCAAGGGCGTGGGGGTGAAGTGGATACGCACGGTACGCTCCTACGACGTGTCGAAGATGGCGCGCACGCTCAAGCGCGCACTCGGCCCGGAAAAACGCGGTCTGCGGGTGATCATTGCCGACGGTGAGTGTCAGCTGGTGCGCCAGCGTCGCTTGCGCTCGCGCACGGCGGAGAAGCTGCGCGGCGGCAAGCGTGTCGTGCGCACGCGCTATGGCGTGGACGAGGAAACCTGTACCGGTGATCACTCCTGTATCCGGCTGTCGGGATGTCCGTCCCTCACGGTCAAGGACAATCCCGACCGGCTGCGGCGGGATCCCGTGGCAAGCGTGGTCGACAGCTGTGTCGGCTGCGGCCTGTGTGGCGAAGTGGCGCACGCCGCGGTGTTGTGCCCGTCGTTCTACCGTGTCGACGTCATTCACAATCCCTCCGTCTGGGACCGCTGGCTGTACCGTCTGCGCCAGCGGGTGATCGGCGGCATGCTGGGCGATGGCGCCGCGCCAACGAGGCAAGCGTCCTGAGCGCGGCGCTGCATGCTCGGACACTGCTGATCGCCGCCCTCGGGGGTGAGGGCGGCGGCGTGCTGAGCGGCTGGGTCGTCGCCGCCGCCGAAGCGGCGGGGATGTGCGTGCAGAGCACTTCGATTCCCGGCGTTGCGCAGCGCACCGGCGCCACCACCTACTACGTCGAGATGGTGCCGCGGGCTGACATCGAGGCAGGCCGACGGCGACCGGTGCTGGCGCTGGCTCCGTTTCCCGAGAACGTCGATGTCGTGGTGGCATCGGAGCTGATCGAGGCGGCGCGCGCGATGGAGAACGGCTATGTCACACCGCAGCGCACGACATTGATTGCTTCGACGCACCGCGTCTATACCGTCGCCGAGAAGTCCGAGATGGCCGACGGTCGCTTCGATACGCAGCGGGTACGGGCGGCGGCGGATGAGCTGGCGAGGCAGTCGGTGCTCTTCGACATGCAGGCGGCGGCGAGGACCTCCCGCAGCGCGCTCAACGCCGTGCTGCTGGGCGCGGTGGCGGGGTCGGGGGTGCTGCCGATTGCGCGCGAGCACTTCGTTGCCGCTATCGAGAACGCCGGCATCGCTGTGGAGGCCAACCTGCGCGGCTTCGTGCTCGGTCTCGAGTCGGCCGCGGCCGGCGCGGTGGGCAGCGCGGAGGCGGTGCACACCGCGCCGCCGGCCGAGCTGCCCGCGTCGCTGGAGCGGCGCGTACAGGAGCTGTGTCCAGCGGCGACCCGCGAGCTCGTGCGCGAAGGCGCCGCCCGCCTGCTCGATTATCAGGGCCCTGACTACGCGGCGCTGTTTCTCGATCGCCTGGCGGGAATCGTTGCGCGCGACCGAGCCGCCGGGGGCGGGCGCAGGAGCTGGCGGCTCACGAGGGAGACGGCGCGCCATCTGTCGCTCAGGATGTCCTATGAGGACGTGATTCGCGTCGCGCAGTTGAAGACGCGCCGCCGCCGGCTCGAGCGGGTGCGCCGCGAGGCCGGTGCCGGCGCGGACGAGCCTGTGGTGATCTCGGAGTTTCTCAAGCCGGGGCTGGACGAGTTGTGCTCGGTGCTCCCGGCGTCCCTGGGGCGCGCTGTTGTCGCGCTGGCCCGCCGTTGCGCGGTGCGCGGCGGCGGCAACGTCGGCATGCGCATCCGCAGCAACGGCATCGCCGGTTTTCTCATGTTGCGGACCATGGCCGCGCTGCGCTCGCGACGAGCGTCAACCCTGCGTTTTGCCGAGGAGCAGGCTCAGGTGTTGCAGTGGCTCGACGCCGTGGACGCGGCGGCGCGCATCGACTACGACTTCGGTGTCGAGGTGGCGGAGCTGGCGGGCCTGATCAAAGGTTACGGTGACACGTACCGTCGCGGGCGTGCGAGCTTCGAGCGCATCGCGGCCGCCGTGGTCCGACCGGCGCTCGCACGTGGTCGCGGCGAGGCACAGGCGCTGGCGCGGGTGCGGGCGGCGGCGCTGGCGGATCCCGCGGGCGCGGAACTCGAGCGGGTCCTGGGCGCGGACGCCGCGGCGCCGAGCGCCTCAGCGGCCGCGGGTTGAGCCCATGCCGTGCTACGCCATCGACGGTATTCGCCCGGTAGTGCATCCGAGCGCGCACGTTCACCCCACCGCGACCCTGATCGGCGACGTCATCGTCGGAGCCGGCTGCTATGTCGGTCCGGCGGCGGCGCTGCGCGGTGACTTCGGCCGTCTGGTGCTGGAGGCGGGCAGTAACGTGCAGGACACCTGCGTCATTCACGGCTATGCCGAGTTCGATACCGTCGTCGAGGAAGATGGCCACATCGGTCATGGCGCCGTACTGCACGGCTGCGTCGTCGGCCGAAACGCTCTGATCGGCATGAACGCGGTGATCATGGACGGAGCGCGGATCGGCGAGTCGGCGATGGTGGCCGCGCTCGCTTTCGTCAAGGCGGGGTTCGAGGTGCCGGCGCGGCACCTGGCCGGTGGAACGCCGGCGCGCATCATGCGGGCCCTCGGGGACGAGGAGATTGCCTGGAAGAACGCCGGAACCGCCGATTACAAGACGCTCGCCGTACGATGCCTGGCTTCGCTGCGCGAGACCGAGCCGCTCGCCGAGGTCGAGGCCGGGCGCCGACGCATGTCCGCGGGGACGTCGAGACCGCTCTACAAGCTCAGGTAAGCGAGCGTCTGCTCACTCCTCGCGCCAGCGAAGGGTCTGGCTCGACTGCGTGTCGAAAATGGTCGCGGTGCCATTCTCGATGAGGGTGTACTCCAAGGGCAGCAGGCCGTCGCCTGTGGGATCGTCGACATACATGAACCCGCGGGACTGCAGCTCGGACTCCTTGGCGGTAATCTCGGCCCGATCGTGCGACGTCAGGAACTGGATATTCTTCGCGACTTCGCTCATGGGTTCGCTGCTGGGGTGGGTTGCCGACTCCCGTGCGCGGGGCCCTGCCGGCTCTATCAAGCATAGCAGCTGGGCGCAGCACGGCGCCTACGCCTGGTCCCCGAGCATCTCCTGCTTCTCCTCGTACAGGTCGAGCGCCTTGCGCACCTCGGCGACGTACGTCATGGCCGGGCTGCCGCCCATCAGCATGGCGATCTGGCAGACCTCGATGATCTCGTCGGCGCTCGCACCCGCATCCAGTGCCTTCTGCACGTGCATCCCGATGCAGTACTTGCATTGGGAGGTGATGCTCATCCCCAGGGCGATGAATTCCTTGGTCTTGCGGTCCAGCCGATGCGGCGTCAGCGTGACCTCGACGAATTGCGCCCAGGCCTCCCAGGTCTGTGCAGAGCGTTGCCGCATCATGCGCACACCGTAACGGAGATCGTCCATGGTATCGGGCATGTCGGCTTCGTGGTGTACGGTCATGGGGGCTCCTGTGCGTGATGGCGATGGCTGGTGGGCTGGTCCGCGCCGGCGAGTCTCGCCGCTACTCGTCGCAGGAGTAGCCGTGCAGGGACAGACCCTCCTGCAGATAGTCCGCCACCAGGGGCGTGCCCACCAGATACGACGCCGTGCGCGCGTTGCGGTTGCTGCGCGCTTCGGCGAGGGCCGTGTTCCAGTCCTCGATGTCGAAATCGCCGCGTCCCACCCACATGAGTGCCACCAGCTGCACCTGCTGATCCGGGTCGAGATCGTCGATCACCGACTGCAGCTCCTGCAATGTGGGGTCGTCGTCATGATCGGCGAGGATCTGAAGCGCCCAATCGTCTCCCGGGCTCAGGGGCGTATCGGGTATGACAACCTCCTCCTTGGCGTGAAACTCGTGCGCCTTGGCAATGATGAAACAAACGGTTTCGGGATTGATGTCCAACATGATGTTCTGCTCCCCGCGAAAAGTCGCGCGCGGCTGCGGCGAATGTCGTTGCGATTGAGATACTGCAACGGTTGCCGCGGCATCGCTGTTGATTTGTGTCAACTTCGAACGCGACAGGGCGCCTCGGGGCGGCGAGAGCGACGCCGCGGTTTCCGGTGCAGCGAAGGCGGCGCAAACCGCGGGCAGGGGCGGGTTGGCTTGCCGCTGCGACGGGGCGGCGGCCCGAGCGCCGCCCCGCAAGCCGCGGCGTCTTGCTGGGGCAGCAGCACGCGGCCGATGACGTGAATGACACCGTTGCTCGCGCCAATGTTGGCGCCGCTCATGGCGTAGACCTCGACGGGGCCGCCCTGGACGGTCGCTACCGCGGGTGGCTCTCCCGCTGCGCCGCTTGCCGTCACCTTGCCCGGAAGGTCAAGGTAGGTGAGGATGGCCACGAGCTTGTCCTTGGTTTTCCGGCTGCAGCAGCGACTCGACGGCTCCGGCCGGCAGCTGGGCGAAGGCCGCGTCCGTGGGTGCGAACGCGGTGAAAGGGCCCTCGCCTTTGAGGGCGTCGACGAGAGCCGCGGCCTTCACCGCGGCGATCAAGCTGTCGAAGCCGCCGGCGCCGGGTTTTTGTATACTCCCCACCGCCACAAGATCTGGACACCCGCACATGAACCCGACCAGCGTCAAATGCGGCGGCGGCGACGCGGCCGATGCCGTGCGCCCCATCGCCGCGGAAAGCAGACCGTGACGCCCGGCACCAAAGGGGGGAAAGGGGGACCCAAGGCGCCGGGGTACCGTATAGGCTCAGTGTCTCGGCTGACAGGGCTGTCGAGCCACCTGCTGCGGATGTGGGAGCGGCGCTACGGGGTCGTCACGCCCCAGCGCGAAGGCCGCAACCGCCTCTACTCCGATGCGGATATCGCCAAGCTCTCCCTGCTGAAGAGGCTGGTCGACGCCGGCGAGCCGATCAGCACTCTCGCGCCGCTCTCGCTCGAGCAGCTTCAGGCGCGGCTTGAGACTCTCGGCACCGTCGGTGCTCGAGTGGCCGCGCATCGCGCGGCGCCTGTGCTCAGGCTGGCCGTCGTCGGCGCCGGCCTGGCGGCGTCGCTGCAGGAGGCGGCGGACGCGTTTCCTGAGTTCGACGTCGTCGCGTCGTACCCCAGCGCTGCCGGCGTCGACGCCGATGCCGCCGCGCGTGCGCCCGACCTGCTGCTCATGGAACAGCCCACCGTGCAACCCGAAACCGCTCGCCACGTCACGGAGCTGGTCCGCATTTCGGGCGCGCGTCACGCCTTCGTCGTTTATCGCTACGCCGCCGCCGCTGCGGTGCGCCGGTTGCGGACGGCCGTCGTGACGCCCGTTCCGGCTCCGCTGGATCTGTTCGGTCTGCGCGACCGCTGCCACGGCATGGGCCTCTTGGCACCTGGCCCGCACACCGTTGCACCCGGCGGCGGCGAGACTCATGAGGTGCCGCCGCCGCGGCGTTTCAGCGACGCCGAGTTAATGCGCGCCGCCCGTATCGAGACCACGGTGCAGTGCGAGTGTCCGCTGCACCTGTCACAGATCCTGAGCGCGTTGTGCACCTTCGAGACCTACAGCGCCGAGTGCGAAAGCCGCAGCCCGAAGGACGCCGCTTTGCATCGCTATTTGCATCGCCAGACGGCGCAGGCCCGGGATCTGGTCGAGCAGGCTCTGCAGCGCCTGCTCGAGGTCGAAGGCGTGGAGCTCAAGGGCTAGCCGCATGGTTCTCTCCCACGTGGGATTAGCGCGCGCAAGACAGCGCCTCAGGCCCGTTGTGGTTCTTGTGGCCGTGCTCGCGGCCGCGGTGCCGTCCGCGCACGGCGTCGAGGTCGGGCAGGGCGTTGCCGAGTGTGCCCGTGTCGGCAGCTGGCTGGATCCCGCGACCGGGAGGCGCACGGAGGCCCCGCCGTTGCTGGCGACAGCGGCGCGTCGCGCTGTTGTGTTGCTGGGCGAAAGTCACGACAACGCGGAGGACCACCGCTGGCAGCTGCACGCACTGGCGGGACTGCACGCATACCGAGCCGACCTGGTCCTCGGCTTCGAGATGTTCCCGCGGTCGACGCAGCCGGTGCTCGAGCGATGGGTCGCAGGCGAACTCGACGAGCGCGCCTTTCTCGACGCGGTCCGCTGGGACGAGGTCTGGGGATTTGACGCCGAACTGTATCTGCCGCTGCTGCACTTCGCCCGGTTGAACCGCGTGCCGATGGTCGCCCTCAATGTCGACAGGTCCCTGGTCGCCCGCGTCGCCAGAGAGGGCTGGGACTCCGTGCCGGAGGGCGAGCGTGAAGGCATCGGGGAGCCTGCGGCGGCGAGCGCGGGGTATCGGGAATTCCTGGCGCGGGTGATGCTGGCGAAATCCCCGCCCCCGCCGCGTACCGGCGCGGACGCCGACACCGAAACGGCATCGGAGGAGCCTCCGCAGGAAGAGCGCGAGATGCTCGCGCAGCCGCGGTTCGAGCGTTTCGTCGAGGCCCAGCTCGTTTGGGACCGTGCCATGGCCGAGGCGCTCGCAACGGCGCACGCCGGGGGCGCTCTGGTGGTGGGCATCATCGGCCGCGGTCATCTCCAGCACGGCTACGGTGTCCCGCGGCAGCTCGCGGATCTCGGGGTCGCCGACGTCGCCGTGTTGCTTCCCTTCGAGCCGACAGACAGCTGCGAAGCCATCGAGCCGGGGGTGGCCACCGCGGCGTTCGTGACCGACTCGCCGGCGCGGGTGTCGCCTCCCCGCCCGCCGCCGAGGCTGGGCGTGATGATCGAGGACGCGGCGACCGCCGGCGCGCGCGTGCGCGAGGTCGTCGCCGAGAGCGTCGCCGCGGCCGCCGGCATCCGCGTGGACGACCTGATCACGGCGGCGGCCGGGCGCGAGGTCCGCTCCGCCGGGGATGTGGTGCAGACCGTCCGGCGTCAGGCACCCGGCACATGGCTGCCGCTCACCGTGCAGCGCGACGGCGCCACGCTCGAACTGTTGGCCAAGTTCCCCGCGTCCGGCGGCCCGGCCGAGTGATTTCCGTGGGCGGGCGATGCCTGCGTGCGGCGGCGCTGCTGGTGTGGGGTTCCGCAGCCGCGGCGCAGACGCCGGCGCCGCATCACGACGTCGTCGTCGAGATCGATCCCCAGGGCCGGCGGCTGCAGGCCGTAGATCGGATAAGCCTGCCCCGTGGCGGTGTGGTCAGCGGGACGTTGGCGCGGGAGCTGGAGATTCGGGGGCTGGAGGCGCGCGGGCGACCCCTCGCGCTGGAGCGCGTGGGCGAGCGTTGGACTGCGCGCGTCGCCTCGACGGCGCCCCTGCAGCTGACGATGCGCTACGCGGGGACGCTGCCGGCTCGTGCCGCCGCCCGCCGCGGCGGGCCGGTCACTGCCTTCGCCGGCGCCGAGGGCGTTTTCCTGCCCGCCGGCTCCGGCTGGCTGCCCCGTACCGCCGAGCCCTGGATCCGCTATCGTGTGCGGGTCGAGGTGCCCGCGCCCTACCGGGCGGTCGCCACGGGGCGGCTTGACTCGGAGGCCGACGACGGCCGCCGCTTCGCCGCCGAGTTCGTCGCCGAGCATCCCGGCGAGGGCCCGAGCGTGTTCGTGGGCCGCTATGTGGTCGAGGAGAGCACGGTGGACGGCGTGCGCCTGCGCACTTACTTCCCCCCGGACCTGGACGCACTCGCCCCCGCTTATCTGCAGGCGGCGGCGGTTTACCTGCAGCGCTTTGCCGCACGTATCGGTGCCTACCCCTTTGCCGACTTCGGTGTCGTCGCCGCGCCGCTGCCGGTGGGTCTCGGTTTCCCGGGCCTCACGTACGTCGATCGGCGCATACTGCCGCTGCCGTACATGCAGGGTCGCTCGCTCGCACACGAGGTGCTGCACAACTGGTGGGGGAACGGCGTGTACGTCGATTACGCGGGTGGCAACTGGTCGGAGGGGCTGACCACGTATCTCGCCGACTACGGCGTCGCCGAGCAGGACGGTCCCGCCGATGCGCGGCGCATGCGCCTCGACTGGCTGCGCGATTATGCAGCCCTGCCCGCCGCTCGCGATCGCGCGGCGCGGGACTTTCAGGGCAAGACCCACGACGCGGCGCAGGTCATCGGCTACAACAAGGTCGCCTTCCTTTTTCACATGCTGCGCAATGACATCGGCGAGGCAGCGTTCACGTCCGCGTTGCGGGCTTTCTGGCGCGAGCATCGATTCCGCAGCAGTGGTTGGGAAGATCTGCGGGCGGCCTTCGAACTCGCCTCCGGTCGCAGCCTCGAGGCGTTCTTCGCCCAGTGGCTCGACCGTCGGGGCGCCCCTCGCCTGCAGCTCCTGGCGGCCGAGCGGGTGGCGCCGACGACGGGCGCCGACGCCGTGCACGTAGAACTCGGCCAGTCTCCGGCGGTGTATCGTCTGCGCGTGCCCATTCGCATCGATACCGACTCGGGACCCGAACGCCACATCGTCGACATGGACGCGCCGACGACATCGGCGCGGATCGATGTCGCCGCAAGGGCGCTGGGGCTCGCCGTGGATCCCGACTACGAGCTTTTTCGCCACCTGGCTCCTGGCGAGTCGCCCCCCGTGTTGAGAGACGTGACCCTGAGCGACACGGCCTTGACCGTCATTGCCGCGGAGCCGGGTGAGGCGTCCGAGGCCGCGGCGGCCGTCGCCGCGGCGGTCATGGACACGGGCGTGCGACCGGCCCCGGCCGCGAGGGCGCGTGACGCCGACGTGCCGTTGCTCGTCGTCGCCACCGATACGCACCTCGACGACGTTCTGCAGGAGCTTGGGTTGCCCGCGCCGCCGCCGCTTCCGCGGGCGGGCGGCAGCGCCGCGGTGTGGACGCTGCGCGCCGACGACATCGCGGTCACGGTCGTCAGTGGCCGCGACGCCGGGAGCCTGCGCGTGCTGGCGGGCCCGCTGCCGCATTACGGGCGACAGAGCTACATCGTCTTCGAAGGCCGTCGAGCCGTCGCAAAAGGGCTGTGGGAGGCGACGCAGAGCCCCTTGAGCGTTGTGCTCGACTAGCTCTCGAGCGCGAGCCGTTCCCGGGCCGACGCTCGGGCGATGCCGAGGCGGAGCACTTCCTCGACGGTGGTCTCGCCCGTCCCGACTCGATGCACGCAGCGGTGGACGCGCGGGATCAGGCCTTGATCGATGGCGGCCCGCCTTAGCTCGTCCTTGAACAGGCCCCGTGCGATGGCGTCGCCCAGCGCCTCGTCGACGGGGCACACCTCGGATGCACCGAGGCGCCCGGAAAATGCGCTCTCGCGGCACAGGTGGCCGTCGGCGCCGTGATCGGGGCCGGATTCGGAGTGACCCCGGCGAGCCGATCTGCGCCCGCGGCTCCGGCGTATCGACGGGGACCGGAGTCTTCTCGGCGGTGCGGCGGTGGATCCTCTGGGCAGGGCGCGCTCGCGAACGGTTGCGCTCGGGCTCGCCGGGCGCTATCGTCTGGGCCCCAAGACGTCGCTGTTCGGGCACTACGCGGTGGCGCGGAGCCACGTCTCCGGGACTCGGAACAGTCTGTGGCGCGGCTTCTCGACGCTGCGACGCGAGTTCTGTCGGTTTCTGTGAGGTGGCCACCGACGTCGGGCGTGCCGACAGCCGGCTCGGTGTCGCCGTGACGCGGCCGCTGCGTGTAGCGCGGGGAGGCCACGCGCTTCAGGGTGCCGAGCTCGCGCGGCGACGCCGGCGACGTGTATGCGGATGTCGAGCGCATTGATCTGTCGCTGCGCGGTCAGGAGCGGGACGTCGAGCTCTTCTGCCGGTGTCCAGTGAGCGCAAAGACCGCCCGCGGGACACACGTGCGGCACCGTCACGAGCCTTACCACAGCAAGACGTCGCCAAGCCGCACCAGCGTCCTGGCCGGATTCAGCAAGAGGTTTTGAGCCGACGCCGAGCCGCACGGCATGAGCCCGGCGAGGAGGCTCGAGCGGCCTCGCCGATCAATTTACTTTCTCGGGAACATCGTCACATGAACGCACCCGCCGAACTCTCACTCGGGCGTGAGATCTTCAGCCACATCGAGGCTCTGGCCGCCTGCAGCGAGCGGCCGGATGCCCTGACACGAAGCTACTTGACGGCTCAGCACAAACGTGCAGCGCTGATGGTGATGGACTGGATGCAGGCGGCCGGCATGAGTGCCCGACTCGATGCCGTCGGCAATGTCGTCGGTCGCTATGAGGGGCGGGACAGCGGGCGCCCGGCGCTGATGCTTGGATCGCACTTCGACACCGTGGTGAACGCGGGCAAGTTCGACGGTATCCTGGGCGTTGTCACCCCCATCGCATGCGTCAAACATCTGAGCGACGCGGGTGAGCGACTGGACTTCCCTATCGAAGTGGTCGCCTTCGCCGACGAGGAGGGGTTGCGCTTCCGGGCGACGTTCATCGGCAGCCGGGCACTGGCCGGAAAGCTGCGCGACGCCGACCTCGAAGAGGTTGACCACGACGGCGTCACCATGAGGCAGGCGCTGCACGACTTCGGTCTCGATCCCCAGCGCATCGGCGAGGCGGCTCGAAGCGCGGCTGAGTTCGCGGCATACGTCGAGGTCCACATCGAGCAGGGGCCGGTGCTCGATACGGCAGGCCTTCCCGTCGGCGTCGTCAGCGCCATCTCCGGGGCGACGCGTGTGTGGCTGACCCTGACCGGTGTGGCCGGTCATGCCGGAACCGTACCCATGGCGATGCGCCACGATGCCCTCGTTGCGGCCGCCGAGGCGGTACAAGCGGTAGAGCGCCGTTGCAAGAGCGAGCCCGACATGGTCGGCACTGTCGGACAGTTCGAGATCGAGCCGGGAGCCGTCAACGTCATACCGGGCGAAGCCCGTTTCAGCATTGACGTGCGCGCCCCCGAGGACGAGCGACGCCTCGCCGCCGTTGAGGACATCCTCGAGCAGATCGAGGCGATCGCCGCACGGCGGGGACTCACAGTGCGTGTCAGCAAGCAGCAGAATTTGCCCGGCTGCCCCTGCAGCGCATCGCTGCAGGCACATCTGGCAAAGGCCGTCGTCGACGAGGGTTTGGCCGAACACTCTCTGCGCAGCGGCGCCGGACACGATGCCATGGTGATAGCCGGTTTGACCGAGGTCGGCATGCTGTTCGTACGCTGCAAGGACGGCATCAGCCACAATCCGGCGGAGTCCATGACCGTCGAGGACGCCGATGTGGCCGCTCGGGTGCTGCTGCGATTCCTACGCGGTTTCCGCCCCGGGGAGAGTGCACCCGCCTGACAATGCCGGCCTGCCCCGTGGCTTCGGTTCGATGCGATCGGGGGCGCGGCAAACGCAGTGAGTGGACAGACACTCAAGGGAGACAGACTGGTGAAAAGCGCAAGTAGCACGGCGAGCATCACTGCGACCGAATCATCCGCGCCGCAGTTGTTCGGGGATCTTGCCCCGCCCCCGCGGACCCTGATGGGCCCCGGACCGGTCGACGTCGACCCCAGGGTGCTGCGGGCGATGTCCATGCCGTTGCTGGGCCAGTTCGACCCGGTGTTCACCGAGTACATGAACGAGGTGATGGTGCTGTACCGGCAGGTGTATCAGACGAACAATCGCTGGACCCTGCTTGTCGACGGCACCGCGCGTGCCGGCATCGAGGCCGTGCTGACTTCACTGATCTCCCCCGGAGACCGGGTCCTGGTGCCCGTCTTCGGGCGTTTCGGTCACCTGTTGTGCGAAATCAGTCGACGCTGCCACGCCGAGGTCGAGTTCATCGAAACCGAGTGGGGAACGGTTTTCGATCCGGGTCGTATCGAGGACGCGCTGCGGCGCTGCCGTCCCAAGCTTGTGGCGCTCGTCCATGGGGATACGTCGACGACCATGGCACAGCCGCTCGATGAGATCGGTGCGCTCTGCCGTCGCCACGGCGTGCTCACCTTCGTCGATGCCACGGCGACACTGAGCGGTATCGACCTGAAAGTTGACGCCTGGCAGATCGACGCCGTGTCGGCCGGACTGCAGAAGTGCCTGTCGGGACCTCCGGGGTCGGCTCCGATCACGTTCAACGAACGGGTCGAGGATTGCGTGCTGCGTCGCAAGCACGTCGAGCAGGGTATTCGACCGCAGCATTTCGAGCCGGGTGACGGCCCCATCATTCAGTCGAACTACTTCGACCTGCCGATGCTCATGGATTACTGGAGCGAGGATCGCCTCAACCACCACACCGAGGCGGCGTCCATGCTCTACGCCGCGCGCGAGTGTGCGCGCCTGGCGCTGGCCGAGGGGCTCGAAGCCCGCTTCCGCCGCCACCGGCAGGCCGGGGCGGCCTTGAGTGCGGGGCTGGCCGCGATGGGGCTCGAATTGTTCGGCGACCCTGCCCACAAGATGCCCCACGTGACGGGGGTCTACATTCCGGCGGGCATCGAAGGGGAGGCGGTGCGGGCGTCCATGCTCGAGGACTTCGGCATCGAGATCGGTACTTCCTTCGGGCCTCTGCACGGTCGAATCTGGCGCATTGGCACGATGGGCTACACGTGCCGCAAGCAGAACGTGCTGACTTGCCTCGCCGCGCTCGAAGCGACGCTGCGCCGCCGCGGCCTCGACGTGCCGGCGGGGCGCGGCGTGGACGCGGCCCTCGACGTATACGAAGGCGTCGAGCCGAGCGCCGCGGATGTCGCTTCGGGCTGAGGCTCCGGGATCGCTCGGCGCCCGTGCGGACGCCGTCAGCGCGCGGCCGGCGTCGCTGTCGGATCGCGTGTGCGCCGCCAATGCCGTCATGCGGGTCGTCGACGTGTGGCCGGGCGTGTTCGTGCGCTACGTGTGGACGCTCCCGATCACTCTCTCGGAGGAGTCGGCGCGCTTCCTCATGATATGGATGGCGCTGTTCGCCGTCCGCGAACAGGCACGGTAAATGCCGCGCGCGCCAAGGCCACAGGCAGGCTCTCAGGGCGAGCGGGGGTCGCAGACGACGTTCGCCGCATCCCGAATGTCGAGTGGAACGGTCACGTTGATGCGCAACCGCCGGGCGCGGCGCGAGCGCCCCTACGGCGATGCCCGGCGCCGGGTGCTCGACGAGCGCGGCGCCGCTGCGGCGCGCCGGGAGATCGCTTCCTGGCCGGGCTACCGGGAAACCCCGCTGGTGGCACTGCCGGGACTGGCGGCGCGGCTCGGCGTAGCGGAGGTCCTCTACAAGGACGAGTCCCAGCGTTTCGGATTGGGAAGCTTCAAGGCTCTGGGAGGGGCCTACGCCGTGTACCGCTACCTCGCCGGGGCGGTCGCGGCGCACACCGGCGGTGAGGTGAGCGCGGCGGATCTCGCCGGCGGGCGCCACCGCGACGTCACCGCCGCTCTCACCGTGTGCTGTGCCACCGACGGCAACCACGGGCGCTCGGTGGCGTGGGGCGCGCGTACCTTCGGCTGTGCCTGCGTAATCTACATTCACGAAACGGTGAGCGAGGAGCGCGAGCGCGCCATCGCCGCCTTCGGTGCCCGTGTCGTGCGCAACCCGGGCAATTACGACGACGCCGTGCACCGGGCGGCGGGCGATGCGCAGGCGCACGGCTGGACCGTGGTATCCGACACGTCCTACGAGGGCTACACCGACATCCCGCGCGACGTGATGCACGGTTACACCGTCATGGCCGACGAGGCGCGCCGCGCCATTCCCGACGAGCGGCTGCCGACCCACGTCTTCGTCCAGGGCGGGGTCGGCGGACTCGCCGCGGCGGTATGCGCCCGCTTCTGGTGGGAGCTCGGCGAAAGGCGACCGTTCACGGTCGTCGCCGAGCCCGAGCGAGCCGCCTGCCTCTTCGCCAGTGCCGAGGCCGGACATCGAGTGACGCTTAACGGCGATATCGACACCATCATGGCGGGTTTGTCCTGCGGCGAGGTGTCGCTGCTGGCGTGGGATGTCCTTGCTGAAGGAGCTGATTTCTTCGTGACCCTTCCCGACTCGGCCGCGGTCGAGATGATGCGTGCGCTGGCGCGGGGGCACGACGGGGATCCACCGATCGTCGCCGGCGAGTCGGCGGTGGCGGGCATCGCCGGCGCAGCGGCGCTGGCGGGCGATGCGCGCCTGCGTGCCGAGGTCGGTCTCGACTCGCGGGCGCGTGTGCTCGTGTTCGGCACCGAGGGCGACACCGATCCCGAGCTCTACGAGCGACTAATCGGTCGGCCGGCGCACGAGGTCCGCCGCGCTTGAGCTCGCCGCCGCAGCTGCGCGTCGACGCGGCGCGATTGCATCGGCGCATGGAAGCGCTGGCCGCCATCGGCGCCATCGAGGGCGGAGGCGTGTGCCGCCTGGCGCTGACGCCGGCGGACAAGGCGGCGCGCGATCAGGTCGTCGCGTGGATGCGGGAGCTGGGGCTGCGGGTCTCCATCGACCGAATCGGCAACATCGTCGGGCTGCGACCGGGTGTGACGGCGGGGCCGCCCGTCATGAGCGGCTCCCACATCGACACCGTCAAGACCGGCGGACGCTACGACGGTGCACTGGGGGTCGTCGCAGCTCTCGAAGCGGTGGCGGCGCTCAATGAGGCGGGCATCACCACCTACCGGCCGTTGGCGGTCGGCGTCTTCACCAACGAGGAGGGCGCACGCTTTGCTCCGGACATGATGGGGAGCATGGTGCATCAGGGACAGCTCGAGCTGGACGCGATGCTGGCCGTTACCGGCATCGACGGCACTGCCGTCGGCGAGGAACTGCGACGGATCGGCTATGAGGGCCCGGAGCCCGTCGGCGCGCTCACGCCACATGCGTTCGTCGAGCTGCACGTCGAGCAGGGTCCCGTTCTCGAGCGTGAAGGCTGCCGCATCGGCGCCGTGGAGAGCGTGCAGGGAATCTCGTGGACGCAGATTCGCCTCGACGGCGTCTCCAATCACGCCGGTACGACGCCGATGGCGATGCGCCGGGATGCCGGTTTTGTCGCGGCCTCGGTGGCCGCCTTCGTGCGCCGGTTGACTCAGGAGATGGGAGGCGACCAGGTCGGGACGGTAGGCGCGATCGAGCTCAGCCCCAATCTCGTCAATGTCATAGCGCACAGGGCGCTGATGACCGTCGACCTGCGCAACACCAGCGAGGCGATGCTGCGCGACGCCGAGTTGCGGCTGAATCGTTTTGTCGAGGAGAGCGCTCAGAAGGAGGGAGTCCGTATCGAGCGACGATCGCTCGCGCGCTTCGGTCCGGTGACATTCGATGCGGCCATCGTGACACTGGTCGAGCGCGAGGCGCAGTCCATGGGACTCAGCGTGCGGCGCCTGCCGAGCGGGGCCGGTCATGACGCTCAGTCGTTCGCACCGAATTGTCCCACGGGGATGATCTTCGTGCCGAGCGTTGGAGGCGTGAGCCACAACGTGACGGAGTACACGGCGCCCGAGGACATCGTCAGCGGGGCCAACGTGCTGCTTCGCGTGCTCTATCGCCTGGCGACGGGCGAGGAGTGAAACGGGAGCGACGCCTGTGAGCCAAGTCATCTGCGTGGGCGCTGCCCAGCTGGGCTCCATTGCCAGAGACGAGCCGCGGAACTCGACGGTGGCTCACATGATCGGCTCATGCGCGCGGCGGCTCGCAAGGGGTGCATCTGCCGGGCCATGGCTGAGAGGCGCAGAGCGGGTCCTGCTCGGGTGCAACACCCCCGCGGACTATCCGCCCGTACCGCAGCAGGACCGCCTGCCGAGCTTCCACAATCACCTGGTAATTCAGGCGGGTGCTCGCCAGAACGGTTGCCGGGTCGTTGCCTTGGCCAAGGCCGGTCTCGAAGAGGGCTGCGACCTGATCGGGCAGAGCGCAGTTATCGCGCCGAGTGGCGAGACGGTGGCGATGTGCCCGACGCTGGGGGGAGCGCTGCTCGTAACTGATTGCGACCTCGAGCGCTGCCTCGAGATCAAGGAGAACGATCGTCTATTTTGCGCCGCACCGTCAGCCCCGGCACTACGGACCCGTCGCCGCCCGGGACGTCCCGGTCGATGAGTGCTGAGCCGTCGTTCGCCGTGCCGCAGCGATGCGGCGACCCGCTCGAAAGGCGGTGACTTGTCTAGGCGCTCAGTAGCAGGCTGAGCTGCGCAATCTTGCGGCCGCGGATACGCCGAGCCACCGTCTCGCGCTGCTCCAGCGATCCGTGGTATTCGCCGCCGAAAAGCGCGAGCACCTCCTCGCTGGAGATACCGAAATGCTTGCGCGCCGGCCCGCGTGCAAGACAGGAGGGCCGCCCCTGCGTCACCATGTCGTAGTTACCGAGCAGGCATCTGTAGGTGCCGCAGGGGGTTTCACGCCAGTACGAGTCGAAGTCCAGCAGACCGCGGTCCTGCTCTCGGTGCGAGTGGGGCACGGCCTTGTCGATGAGGATGTCGAACCGCTCGATCTCTTCGTAGAGCCGGGGAATTCTCGGGTCGGTTTTGCGGAGCATCGTGTCCTCCAGTCGGACTCGGCGACGCCGATCGGCGCTTGGGCAACGCCATCGGCGCCCGCGTTGGACACCGTGACCCGGGTCGCAGGGGTGCAGAGCAGGGCGCCCACGCCGGCGGCGCGTCGTCGGCGCCGAGGTTCACGCGCATTCTGCCTCGGGTGCGCTGCGATCGCAATCGTGCCTCAGGCCGGGTTCAGGCCGAGAATGCGTCTCGCCTCCGCGGTGCTCGCCGGGTGCCGGCCGAACGCCGCGCAATGCTCGGCGACGCGGGCCACCAGCTCCGCGTTGCTCGCGGCGAGGCGGTCGCGATCGAAGCGGATGTTGTCCTCCAGACCCGTCCGCGGGTGGCCGCCGAGCTCGAGACACCAGCGATCCACCTCGAGCTGGTGGCGCCCGATGCCCGCCGCCGACCATGTCGCCCCGGGCAGCACCTCCTCGAGCTCGGCGACCAGAAACTCCACCACACGACGCTTCGCCGGCAGGGCGGTGGGAATGCCCAGCACCCACTGCACGTGCACGGGGTTCTCGAGCAGGCCCCGGTCGACCAGGGCGCGAGCCTGGTAGAGCATCGACAGGTCGAAAACCTCCACTTCGGCTTTGACGCCGTGCTGGAGCATGGTCGTAGCGAGTTCGTCGATCAACGCCGGCGGGTTCGCATAGACGGATCCAGGGAAGTTGCACGAGCCCGTAGCCAGTGACGCCATGTCCGGACGCAGAGCGAGAGGCCGTCCCCGAGCGGCGGCGTCGCGGCCGCGGCCGCCGGTGGAGAACTGGATGATCATTCCCGGGCAGTGCTTCTTGACGCCCTGCTGCACCTCCGCGAAGCGATCCGGATCGGAGCCCGGCGACTCGTCGGCGTTGCGCACGTGGATGTGCACCAGGGCGGCGCCGGCCTCGAACGCCTCTTGAGTCGATTCGATCTGTTCGCAGGGAGCGACGGGAATCGCGGGCGTGTCGGCCTTGCGCGGCACCGAGCCGGTGATGGCGACGGTGATGATGGCTGGGTGGGTCATGGGGGCTCGGCTCCGGTGGATGTCGCGGGTTGCGGGCGTGGCAAAGACTTCTCAGGAAAGCACGTACTCGAGGATCTGTCCGACCTGCTCGGGGGTTCTCGCCGTTGCTCTCGCCGCCGCGTCGATCTCCTTGAGAGCGTGGTCGTGCTCCTCCTCATGGAGCGTGATGAGGGATTTGTTGAGGGCGGCGGCATAGCCCGCGTCGAATGCGGCATTCCACTGCTTGTACTTGGGTCCGAAGCGGACGACGACGACGTCGGCGTCGCCGATCATCTTGGCCGTACGGATGGCATTGATGCCTGCGCCCTTGCGGTCACGCCAGAAAGCGCGCTCTTCTTCGCCGAGGATTTCGACGCCGCACAGATCGCTGGCGTCGTGATCGGTCACCGGTGCGGAGAATGTGACCGCGAGTCCTCGCCGCCGGGTGGCTTCGATGACGCGCTGACGCCAGTCGGAGTGTATCTCTCCGGAGAGATAAACGTTGATTGTCTTATTGCTCACCGTGGGAATCCTCCTTTTTCGTCTGAGTCGTCGGCGCGCACGATCACCGCCCGGGGAAGCGGTGCGATCCCGGGCACCTTCGCCGCTCATGCGCAGACCCGGTACGCGCTCGGTGGCTCGCCGGTCCAGCGCTCGAAGGCACGCATGAGATTTCCGGGCTCGAAGAAGCCTAGCAGGAATGTGATCTCAACCAAAGACAGCCGCGACTGCCGCACGTACGGCTGGGCGAGCTCGCCACGGGTCGCGTCGAGAAGCTGCTTGTATGTGATGCCCTCCTCGGCGAGACGTCGCTGCAGACTGCGCAGGCTCATATTCAGGGAGCGCGCGATCGAAGCCTGGCTGACCCGGCCGGAAGAGAGCTCGTCTGTCGGCCGCCCCCGTGCCCGCATCGACACGGCAGGGCGGTCCCGGTGGGCCGGACAGTCGGTGATGATGTGGTCGCTCGCGCGGGCGACCTCGACATTCGCCGTCGGCAACGGTTCGCGGAGCTGGCTGCGCTCGAAGACGATACGCTCTTCGCCGGCCGGGCAGCCAATTGGTGCGCGGAAGAATTCCTCGAACGCGGCCGGCGAGGCCGGCATCGTCTTCGCGAGGCTGTGGGCGATGTGCTCCGGCGTGCGCTTTGTCGGCGTCAGTCCGCCGGCACGGTGCGCTCCGAGGCCCAGGCGCGCAGCGCCTCGATCCGTTCTGCCATGACCACCGACAACGGCCGTGTCTGCGCAAGCTCCTCGAGAATGAGAGCGGTGTCGGCCGGGGCGCCGCGCGCGTTGGCACTGTAGCAGGCAGAGACAACGGCCTGTTCGATCTCCGCGCCGGAGAACCCCAGCGCGGCCTCGCCGAGCCGCTCGAGATCGAATTGAGCGGGATCGAGATTGCGCTTCGCGAGATGAATCGCGAAGATGCGGCGACGCACGCTCTCAGCGGGCAGATCGACGAAGAAGATTTCGTCTAGACGCCCTTTACGCACCAGCTCCGGCGGAAGCGCATCGATGTCGTTGGCCGTCGCCACGATGAATACCGGTTTTGTGTTCTCGGCCATCCAGGTCAGCAGTGTTCCGAGCACGCGTCTCGACGTACCGCTGTCGTAGTCGCCCGCGGACAGGCCCTTCTCGATCTCGTCGACCCACAGCACACACGGCGACATGGCTTCGGCGGCACGCAGCGTCTCGCGCACGTTGCGCTCGGTCTCGCCGAAGAACTTGTTGTAGAGGCTGCCCAGATCCAGGCGCAGCAGCGGGATGCCCCACAGGCCGGCGACGGCCTTCGCGGCGAGACTCTTGCCGCACCCCTGCACGCCCACGAGCAGTATCCCCTTGGGCGCATCGAGGCCGCGCCCGGCGCCGCCGCCGTCGAAGGCGGGTTTTCGCTTCTCAAGCCATCGCCTGAGCCGGGTGAGCCCGGCGACCTCCGAAAATCGGGCGGTATCGTACTCGAACGAGAGAATCCCGTCGGGGCTGAGCAGCGCGTGCTTGCGCCGCACTGCGTCGCCGAGATCCTGTTCCGTGATGGCACCGTCGTCATAGATGGCCGTGCGAATGACCCGTTTGGCATCGCTCTCGCTGAGCCCGGTCAGGTTGCGCACCAGCAGATCGAGGGTCTGCCGGTCCGTCTTGACCTTGGTCGAGGCGTTGCGCTGGGCCCACTTGGTGGCCTCCTCGGCCACCAGTCGGCGCAGCGAATCGGCGTCGGGCAGCTTCAGGGAGAAACGTGCACACAATGGCGTGAGCTCCGGCGGTATCTCCAGTTGATGACTGACGAGCACGATCGTGTGTCCCAGTTCGTCGTAGCGCTGCGCGATCTCCTTGAGGTACCGAACGTGTGTCGGATCAGCGAGATAAGGATGAAAATCGATGAGCAGATAGGTCCCCGGCTTCGTCGTCGACTTGATCTGCCCCAGCAGTTCGGTCGGCTTGACCGTGTGCCGTTGGGGCGCGAAACCCTTCTCCAGCCGGTGCAGACCCTCGGTAACCGTCCACTGGTAGACCGGTGTGCCGATGCGTGGCATCAGGCGCTTGCACAGTTCCACGATGCGCCGTTCCTCGTGCGACTCGATGACGACGATAGGAATGTGCGAGTTGATGATGAGCTCTAGGTCGTGGAGGTCCTGCAGTGACATTGCTCTTTCACTATATCGCCTTCCGAGCGCCTGTCCAGTGAGAGCTGCGTGACGGCCCCTTTCCCTGCCCCTGACCGCGGACAGACTTCCGCCTCGTGGTGCTCGCCCCGTTGTGATTCCGGTACACCACTGCGCAACGGGCCGCCGGCCCCGGCGGCGAGCTCGAGCGCGGGCTCAGCGCGCTCCCCGCGGGCGGCACGGCGGCAGCGACACGCCCCGCAGCACGTTCATGGGGCCGAGCCGGCGCAGCCGCGCCAGCTCGCGTCGGTCGCGCGCCAGCATGGCCCCGGCGAAGCCGAGCGCGTTTACGCCGATGCCGTGCATCGACTCCTCGCTTCGCGGTATGAGGAGCATCCAGCGGCGGGTTACCAGCAGGTTGTACGGCGCGGTGGTTGTGTGGCGATCGTGCAAGATGCCGTGGGCGAGCCCCGCGGCGTCGACAAGGGCGAGGTAGCGCTCGTGCATGTTGTGCACCAGCGTCGTGGCAGCTGCGTCGTGGAACGCGTCGATGCGCACCAGCAGGTTGCAGAACGGCAGCGCCGTCGCGCTCGTCGGCGTGGCTCCCGGTGGCACGTTGGAGAGAAGGGGCTCGATAGGAATCGCCTCACCGTCGTCGCCGACGCCGAGCGGCAGCGGCACCATCTGCAGGTGCTTGTGCTCCTGACTGGCCCCGGCAAGGCGGCCGGCGTTGTAGAAGCCGAGTCCGTCGAGCTCGGCGAGGCAGGTTCGCAGCGCCTCGAAATCCTCGAGACTCAGCAACGTCTGCTGGGGCTCGAAGTCCCGGGTCACGATGAGCAGATGGTGTGCCACGACGTTGAACTTGTTCAGAATGCACACATGGGTGGGGCTGAGGCCGGCGACGACGAGCTCGGGCTCGGGGGGCAGGAACGGATCGGTGAGAACACCCGTGGAGATCTGCTCGCGGTCCTGTTCGCGTCGTGCCGCCTCCTTGCGGGCAAGGTTTGCGAGCACGCGCACGTGGAAACGGACCCCGTGATCCTCGATGTACTCGCTCTCGCTGGCCAGATGCTGCAACGCGCCGCAGACCGAGGCTTGCTCGCTCCGTTCCCTGAGGCGCTGGCGCAGCGTTCCGGGTGCAAAGGTCATATGGGTCATCACGGTCACCGGCTCAGGGAGTTCATCCCGAACCGTTATAATTGCGCCCGACCATAGCAACCACAGGCGCAGACGGGAAGACAGCCATGGAGAAGATTCGATTTGGCGCGACCGGCATAAAGGTCTCGCCTATGGCCTTCGGCACCATGACCGTGGGCGACGCCCTCGATGAGGCGGCCGCTTTCGATGTGCTGGACCTCTGCGTCGAGCGCGGCGTGAACTTCATCGATACCGCGAACACCTACAACGCCGGGCGTTCCGAGGAGATCGTGGGGCGGTGGCTGAAGGCGCGCGGAGACCGTGACCGTATCGTCCTGGCGACCAAGGTGAGATATCCCGTCGGCGGCGATCAGACCACCGCCGGACTGTCGCCGAGCGTCGTCATGAGGGAGATCGATGCGTCGTTGCGGCGACTCGGCACTGACTACGTCGACATCTACTTTCTCCATCAGCCGGACGACGACACGCCGATCGAGGTCACCTGGCGCTGTCTCGACGCGCTCGTCGCCCAGGGCAAGGTGCGTTGTGTGGGACTGTCCAATTTCGCCGCCTGGCAGGCGGTGGAGGCCGCCGAGGTCAGCGGCGGCAACGGCTGGGTGCAGCCTACGGTCCTGCAGTTCATGCACAACCTCATCGCCCGCGGTACGGAAACCGAGCTGTTGCCCATGGCGCATCATTACGACCTCGCGACCTGCGTTTACAATCCGCTGGCCGGCGGATTGCTGACCGGCAAACACAAGCGTGGCGAGGAAGCGGCCGCGGGAAGCCGGCTGGCATCGAATGAGCAGTATCGGCGACGCTACTGGCATCCGCGGCAGCGTGAAGCCGCTGAGCAACTGGCGGCGATAGCCGCGTCACGGGGTCGCACGCCGGTGGAGCTGGCGCTGCGGTTCTTGCTGGACGCCGACGACGTCGACGTGGTGCTCCTGGGCGCGACGCGGCGTGAGCAGCTCGAACAATCGCTGGACGCCGCAGAGGCAGCCCCGCTGGATGCCGAAGAGCGAGAGCAATGCGACCGCGTGTGGAGGGAGCTGCGGGGCCCGATCCCGACCTACAACCGCTAGCCGGGGACGAGTGAGGCCATGCGGGAGCTCTACGACAACGCGGCCCGGGTCTCGCATATCCCACGCGGCGGCGTTCGCGCGGGAATCCGGCCGAAGGCCGGCGCGCTTCCGCTGCGGCGCGGGTACCTTGCCACGGCGGCGGCCCTTGAGAATCCGCGCGTGACCGCACATAGTAGGGGCGCGGCAACTCTGCCGAAGAATCAAGCGGATGAGGACGGTTTGCGATGCTGACAATGGGATTCAAGAAGCTGATGGCACAGGCCAATGCCGTCATCGACTCGATCTCGGTGCATGACGCCATGAATCTGACCGAGGATCCGGGTACGCTGTTCGTCGATGTGCGTGAGCAACATGAGAGGCAGAGCGAGGGTGTCATCCCCGGGGCGATCCACGCGCCGCGAAGTCATCTCGAGTTCATCGTCGATCCGGAGAGTCCGATGCACGACAAGACCCTCGTCACCGGCAAGAAGCTGGTGCTCTTTTGCCGTACGGGGGGGCGGTCGACGCTGGCGACCAAGACGCTACTCGACATGGGTTTTGACGACGTTGCGAATCTGGCCGGTGGCTTCAACGCGTGGAAAGAGGCGGGGGGACCCGTCGACCGGTCGTCTTGAGCGTCCGGTCGCAGGATTTGGGCTCCTGCCAATTTCGACGCTGCGCGTGATTGTCGGTCGAGCGCATCGGTTGATGCTACGGTAGCGCTCGGCCTGGTTGCACGGACTGACCGCGATATCTCACGCGCGCAACGGCTGGTCATGAACAACACCCCGCTTCGCCTGCGTGCCGCACTGCCTTTTTGGCTGTTGCTGGCTTGGCAAGCCGTTTTGGCGCAGCCAGCGGCACCGCGGCCGGAGAGCGGGTCGGTGCCCGTGACCGTCGAGGGACTGAACGCCAAGGTCGAGGAGGTCCAGGCGCTCGGCGATCTCCCCGAGGAGACCCGCACCGCACTCACCGAACTCTACCATCGGGCTCTCGGCCATCTCGAGGAGGCGAATGCTAATTCCGCCGCCGCCCAGGCATTCGTGGGGGCCGCGGAGTCCGCGCCGCTCGAGGCGCGTCGTGTGCGTGAGCAGATCGAACGGGTCAGCCCCACCGCGCCGTCGCGCGACAGCGACGTCATCGCCGACACACCGTTGCCGGAGGTCGAGCAGCTGCTCCTCACCGAGAAGGCGAACCTCGCAGCGGTCGAGGCCAAACTGGGGCAGCTGAACAAGCAGCTGGAAATCCAGGCGCAGCGGCCGACCGAGGTGCGCCAGCGTCTGACGGCGGTTCGGCAGTTGCAGGAGCAGCTGATGGCGGCGCGACAGCAGGCCGTGCCGTCGGACGAGCCGCCCCTGATGACGGAGGCCAAGACCTGGGTCCTGCAGGCCCGCGCCGAAGCCCTGAGCGCTGAGCTGCGCATGCTGGACCAGGAATTGCTGAGCCAACCGGCTCGTGTCGATCTTTTGAAGGCGCAGAGAGACCAGGCCGCCGGCAGCGCCGAGCGTCTCACGGCACGGGTGCGGCTCATGGAGGAGGGCGTGGCGCGCCGGCGGCGTGCCGAGGCCGCGGCCGCTCAGGCCGAGGCGGAGGAAACCCAGCGCCGCGCATCGGGCAAACATCCGCTGGTACAGGCCCTGGCAGACCAGAATGCGGCACTGAGCGAGGAGCTCGGCGACATGGCCTCACGCCTGGAGGCGGTGACTGCGCGGGAAAACGCGGCCACGGAGTCCGCAAAAAGGGTAGAGGAGAACTTCCGCAGCGCTCGTCAGAAGGTCGAGATTGCCGGACTGAGCCACGCCTTGGGCAAGGTGCTGCTCGAGCAGAGCCGCGACCTTCCCGATGCGCGCTTTTTTCGCCGGGAGACGCGCGAGCGTGAGCGGCGGATCGCCGAGTCGGGTCTGCGGCAGATTCGCCACGAGGAGGAGCGCCGCGAGCTGCACAGCATCGGCGAGTATGTCGATTCGATCACCGCAGAATTGCACCTGACGGAGCAGGCGCGGCTGCGCGGTGAACTCGAGCGGCTCGTCCGCAGCCGGCGTGAGCTGCTCGATCGGGCCATCGCTACCGACGATGCCTACCTGCAGGCCCTCGGCGAGCTCGACTTCGCCCAGCGTCGCCTGCTCGACAACGTGGAGGCGTACGAGCGGTTTCTCGACAGTCGCCTTCTGTGGATCCGCACTGCGCCGCCGCCGAACCTCGAGACATTGACAGGCACGGTCCGCGAGGCCGCGATTCTGCTGCAGCCGCATCACTGGCAGCAGGTGCTCGGTGCCCTGTCCGTGCCGGGTCCCCAGGTTTTCATCCTGGTGCTGGGTCTCCTGTTTTTCGGCGTCATCACATGGAAATCGGGGCAGGTTCGTGCCTTCATGCACGCCAGCGGGGAGTCGGTCGGCCGCATTCGCTCGGATCGGATTGCGAGCACGGTGCAGGCGCTCGGCGCGACGTTGTTTCTGGCCACACCTTGGCCATTGCTTGCTTTCGCCGTCGGCATGCAGTTGCGTCTGGTGGACGAGCCCGGTGACTTCGCACAGGCCGTATCCAGTGGCTTGGTGTGGTTGGCGCCGCCTTTGTTCTATCTGAACGCTTTCCGCGTGATGTGTGAGCCGCGAGGCTTGGCGGCGGCACACTTCCGTTGGCCCGAGCCGAGTCTCGCGCTTCTGCGGCGGCAGCTGCGGTGGCTGATGATCGTGTTCCTGCCGGCAACGTTTATCGCCGTCGTGCTGATTACGTTCGACGTGGCAATGCTCGGCGGTGGGCTGGGTCGCCTGGCCTTCGTCGTGATGATGGCGGCGCTCGCGCATTTCCTCTATCGCATACTGCATCCGGAAACCGGCGTGCTCGAGCATTTCTACGCCCGTGAACCGACGAGCGCCGTGGCGCGCCTGCGCCACGTGTTGTTCGCTCTCGGCATCGCGGTTCCCATCGCGCTCGCGTTGCTCTCCCTCATCGGATATCTGTATACGGCCGGAACGCTGGCGCGCCGACTTCTGGACAGCAACTGGTTCCTGCTGGTGCTGTTCGTCGTGCATCAGATGGTGGTGCGCTGGTTGCTGCTGACACGGCGCCGGCTCGCCCTGCAGGCCGCGCTGGAGCGGCGCGAAATGCAGCGTGCGGCGCGCAAGGCGGAGGAGGAAAATGAGCCGAGTACGGGCGACGTTTCGTCGGCACAGTTAGAGGCGTCGGTCGTGGATCTGGTCGCTTTGAGCGACGACAGCCGCAAGTTGCTCAGCACCGCTCTGGTGGTCGCAGCGGTCATCGGCCTGTGGCTTATCTGGGCAGAAGTGCTGCCGGCGTTCGCCATCCTGGAGGAGGTGACGCTGTGGTATCACTCCGGCGTCGTGGCGGGCGAGGAGAGGCAGATGCCGATCACGCTGGCGGATGTCGGCCTCGCGATTCTGATCTCGATCATTGGGTACGGCGCCGCCAAGCGATTGCCGGCTCTGCTCGAGATCGTGCTGTTGCAGCGTTTGAACATCACCGCCGGCGGTCGTTACGCGGTCACCACGCTGTCGCGTTACGTGATCGCGGCCGTGAGTGTGATACTCGTCGTCAACGTCGTGGGCGGCAGCTGGTCGCAGATTCAGTGGCTCGTGGCGGCTTTGGGTGTGGGTATCGGTTTCGGTCTACAGGAGATCGTCGCCAATTTCATCAGCGGCTTGATACTGCTTTTCGAGCGCCCCATTCGGGTCGGCGACGTCGTCACCGTCGGAGACACCGACGGGGTCGTTACACGCATTCGCATCAGGGCGACAACGATTCGCAACTGGGACCAGAAAGAGCTTCTGGTTCCCAACAAGGAGTTCGTTACGGGGCGTTTGCTGAACTGGACGCTTTCCGATGCCGTTACCCGGCTCGTCGTCGTGGTGGGCATCGCTTACGGCAGCGACGTGCGCAAGGCCTTGGCGCTGGTCGCCGAAGCGGCGGACGAGCACGAGCGGGTGCTCAAGGAGCCCAAGCCCACGGTGATTTTCGACGGCTTCGGCGACAACGCGCTCAACCTCACGCTGCGTTGTTATACCGGCTCCATCGACGCCCGCTTACCGACCATCAGTGACCTGCACCAGGCGATTAACGACAAGTTCGCGGCCGCCGGCATCGAGATCGCCTTCCCGCAGCGCGACGTCCACCTGGATACCGCCGGACCGCTGGACGTGCGTATCCGGCGCGAACGACCCGCGGCCACCGGCGAACCGGGCTAGGTGGAGCCCGTGTCTCGGCAAGCCCCGGCGCGTGCCCCGAGCCTGCGAGTGGCTGCGCCGGAGCGCAACTTCCGAAGCACGGCCGGCACGGGCCGTGTCCCCGGGTCGCGCACGCTACATTACCCGTCTGCCCGGGCTGACGCCGCCGCAGGCGTGAAGACGGGTGTTGCACGGGCCGGGCTTTGGGGTGTCAACGCACGCACGCCGAGTCGTGCCGTGGTTACGCTGACTTAGATGGAGACCGCCGAGATCGATGAGCACCGTCGATAAGATCGACAGACCGGAAGAGCAATGGAGAAAACTGCTGACGCCGGAGCAGTACGATATCCTGCGTCGGGAAGGAACGGAGCGGGCGTTTTCGAGCGCGCTCAACAAGGAGTACGGTAAGGGAACCTATGTCTGCGCCGGTTGCGGGCTGGAATTGTTCAGCTCCGCGACGAAATTCGACAGCGGCACCGGGTGGCCGAGCTTCTACGCACCCATCGAGAGCCACGTCGAGACCAAGCGGGACTTCAAGCTCATCCTTCCGCGCACCGAATATCACTGCGCCCGCTGCGGAGGTCATCAGGGTCACGTTTTCGACGACGGCCCCGCACCGACCGGGAAGCGTTACTGCAATAACGGTATGGCGCTGAAATTCGTGCCGGAAGAAGAGAGTTGACGTTAAGCGCTCGCCCCACGCTCCTCGGGCACCCAGCGGCCGAGCTGGCGATCTGGCTCGCTCTGGCGGCCGGCGCCGGGGCGGCCGCTGTTCCCACGCGGGCCGCTGCCGCCGCGGCCGGGCCCGAGAGCGCTTCCGCCCCGCAGGAGAATGCGGCGGCGCCGATCAGTGAATCGGCGTGGTGGTGGGAGCGGGTGCAGACACTGACGCACGACATCGCCCGGGGCCAGAGCGAGCGCGGGGAGGCCGACAGGCTGTACCCGCAGCTCAGCAAGGTCTTGGAGGAGCGGAGCGAGCAGCTCGGAGAGGTTCTTCGCTGGGCGCGTTCGCTCAACGAGCGGCTCGATTCGTTGCTCTGCAGCCGCATCTTTCTCGAGCCGAAGTAGGAGTCGCCGCCCGAGGCCGGGCCGCCCGAGCCGCGGAGGGTCGCGTTCGTGTCCGTCGTCACGGTGGCCGATCTTCACTGGCAGATAGAGGAACTCTGCGACGCCCGCATCGAGCCGCTCGCATGCGTCACGCCGCAGCGGCGGGCAAACGTGGCAGGCACCTATCTCGACGGCTTGCGCGAGCCCGGGGTCGAACGGCAACTCCTCGACCGGCAGTTCCGTTTCAGCGCGTTAAAGCCGAACGATGTCGCCCGGCAGCTGCTCGAGCGCGGCAAGCGGGTTCCGTTGCGTGCGTTGGGCAGACGGGTGCCGCTGATCGTCGTCATCGCCCTGTTCCGCCGGTGGCGGCGCTGGGCGCGCGAAGGCCTGCCGCGCCTGCGTGCGCGGGTGTTGGAGATCCGGCCTGGTCGCCGCGAGCCGGGCAAGCTCGCCGGATTCCTGGGGTACCTCGATCGGGTGAGGGCTCCGCTGGAGTGGTAGGCCATTCCGGTCACTGTCTTCGCCATCGTCGATATACGCGGGTTCGGCATCAAGACATTCCGCGTGACCGGCCAGATTTTCACCAGCTGGCTTTTGCTCAGCTGGTTCGCGGCGCCTCTCATCAATGCTGTTGCCGATCGCGGGGTCTCGGGCATCGGGCGCGACACCACCGGTCTGCGCCTGCGCTCGTTGCGGCCGATCGCCCTATGGGTGGTGCTGCTGGGAAACTGCGTGGCGCTGCGTCTGCGCCTCAAATCCTACGTGATCGACACGCAGTCCGAGAAGGCATGTGAAACGGATGTGACGCGGCGGGCCCTCGAGGTGATCGCCGAGCGGGGCATCCAGCCGCCCGCCATGCAGCACCGCAACACGGCGCTCCTGCCGGTAGCCTGACGTCGGGCGCCGAGCCCCCCAACCGGCCGGCGGGAGCCCGTTGCCGCGGCGCCGTCACCTCCACAGGTAGATCGGGCTGGACCAGGCGACGTGACCATCCTCCTGCGTCAGCTTGACGAACAGGGGGTTGTCCCGCCCCGGCACAATGGCGATGTCGCGCTCGAGGTTGAGGCGGCGGTGCGCATTCTCCGCGGGCAGACGCGCGATGCGCACGAAACGCGGCAGCGTTGCGGAGCGGTCGAACACCTCTTCGTCGTAGCCGAGTTCTTCGAGCGGCACGCCGCATTGCACCAGCGGGGTTTCGAGCTTCAGTGTGCCCGCGTAGGCGTCTTCGACCCAGATGTCGAAGCCCCCGAAATTGCCGGTTGTGAGCGCGCGCCAGCGCAGGCGGTTCCCGGTGATACGCTCCAGTGTCTTGTCGAGGTTGAAGAAGTTGATGGGCTCGGCACGAAGGATGGTGTTCTCCGAAACGGTCGCTTCGCCGTCCCAGATCGTCTGGCGAAAGCGGCCGCGGTACTCGGCACCTTCCCAGACGACGCGGATACGGTTGCCGAGCTCCGCGGCCGCGTAAGGGCGCACGGTCTCGAGCAACTCGAGGCCGTTGAAGATCTGCAGGCGCTCGATGGGCGCCGATGCCAGCACCTCGATCCGCAGGCGGACGCTGTCGGCGTACACCCGAGCGATATCCCCCATCATCGCCGAGTCTGCCGCCCGTTCCCGTGTGGCACCGAGGGCCGGATCCTCCTCGAACAGCGTGCCTCCCCCGGGAAAGTGCACGCGCACGTCCACGAGCATGCGCGCACCGGTGGTGGCGTAGTGGCGACGTCTGCGCAGACAGTCGATCAGCGCCTCCCGCGTCAACTGGGGCATGAGCAGACAGGTCAGCCCGCCCATGGCTCCGAACAGCGACGCGCCCGGATAGCTGGCGCCGGGCCTGCCTTTGTGTCCGTCCGAGTTGGCGACGATGCCGACGCGGTATCCCATCTCCAGGGCGTCCTGCAGCAGCCACTCGAACGACCCCCAGGAGGAATGTATCTCCACGGAGCGCTCGAAGCGACCGTCGTGGGCGAGCTTGATGTCGGCGTAGCGCCCGCCGCAATGAGCGAAGCAGACGACGTCCTCGCCGTGTTCGGCGAAGGCCTCGAACAGCGCCGCCGCCGTGGTCGCGTCACTCGCCAAGTCGCTCTTGTCCGGAACCAGGGCATGCGACGAGCGTCTTATCGGCCGGCCCTCGGCGGTGAAGTAGACGTTGCGGTCGCCGCCGAGGCCGGTATTGCCCGACCACTCGTAGCCGGGAAGGGTGACGAAGCGGTGGGGCTCGTTGAACTCCGCGCTGAGCAAGGCCAGAGCCTGCCAGAACCGGCTTGTGATCTGGAAGTCGTTGCCCTGGTGGGCGGTGGCATCGAGAAAGGCGCGCTCACGTGCAAACTCGAAATACCGCCGCGCACTGTTGGTGCCGATGGTCTCCTCCGACTGGCCGTGCAGGTCCGCCCAGAACGGTCGCAGGGCTGCCCTCGGCACGACGCGCATGGCGTTCGCCCGCGCCAGTGTCTCGCCGCGCTCGTCCTCCATGCGCAGTTCGAGGTCTGCGGGGGCGGCCACCCGCAGCCCAGCGATCTCCTTCGTGAACTCGCCGGGCGCAAAGCGTACTCGAGGCGGCAGGCCGTCCACGGGCACGTTGGTGCTCAGGCCGATCGTCGCCTCCATCCGGTCACTGGGATTTCCCCACTTGTCCTCGGCCTTGAGCTTGAGCGTAAACGTTTCGCCCGCCTGCCGCATCGTCGGCAGCACGGCCACCCAGCGCACGGGCGGGCCCGGGGCGATGCGGATGGTGGGCTGACGCGGCAGTGGCTGGAACACCTGCGTCGCGATCGGGTCGACCAGCACGTGGAACTCGAAGGTGTCCTCACAAAAGGTCTGCAGACGCATGCCGGGCGAACCCTGGGACGTGTCGCCGAAACGCACGGTAATGGTGTCGCCCTCACGCAGGAAGCCGTGTACCACGGTTATGTCCAGGGTGCGGTCCCAGGGCCTCACGTTGCCCTTGGGGTCGTAGCGGCAGCGCAGCACGGCGTCGTTCGACGCCGCCACCGTGGTGTATCCCGGCCGTTCAGCATCGTCGAGTTGCGGGCGCGACTGGTCGGCAGCGAAGCGGAAACAGACGCGGATTGCCCCGGAGTCGTCGATGCCGTAGCGACCCGCGGTGTAGACCAGGGTGAAGGTCTGAAGCGAGCCGGCCTCGAACGCCCCCTGCGGCGTCAGCGTCGCTTGGCCGAGGTGCTCGGGGGCGATGGGCGCCGCAATGGGCTCGCTCTGCAGCCCGCCCTCGAGCTCTTTACGCGCTGGCACAACGTGTGACATCGTCCTCGGGGTCGGCAATATCCATGATCGGGGAAATCCTGCCCGCGATGCGCCCGCAGCTTGTCGCGGGGGCCGCTCGGCCGTGGCGCCGGGTCCGCCGCACTATAACGAGCGGGCGCAGACGAGATCAATCGGCGCTTGCCCACACCCGGCGGCGCCGCCGGGCGGCCCGTTGCGCCCTGCGTCGATATGCCCGGCCGGGATACGCCGGCGTTCGGTGCGCGTATAATCCGGCCTCGGGGCGGAGTCACGTCATCCGCGCCGACAATCCCGATATGCACCGCACGCCGAACCCATGTTGAGCGAAAAGGCCGATCCCGCGCTGCACGCCTCGCCACACCGGCATACCGGGGCGCTGCACGAGCTGCTCGAGCGGCGCGGCGGCGAAAAGTTCGCCCTGCACGAGAGGCATCTCAACGCGCAGATGGTCCGCGTCCTGAAAGCCATCGGCTTCGATCGCAATTACGTCCGTGCCGAGGGCCCGTATCTGTACGACGACGACGGGGCACGCTACCTCGATCTGCTCAGCGGCTTCGGCGTCTTCGCGCTCGGACGCAACCATCCCAGGGTCATCGCCTATCTGCAGGAGGCGCTCGCCGCCGAGCTTCCGAACCTGGTGCAGATGGACGTCTCCCTGCTCGCGGGGGTGCTGGCCGAGCGGCTTCTCGGCGTGCTGCCTCCGGGGCTCGACCGCATCTTCTTCGCCAATTCGGGCACCGAGACCGTCGAGGCGGCGATCAAGTTCAGCCGTTTCGCGACCGGCCGTGCCAAGGTCGTCTACTGCGCCAACGGTTATCACGGTCTCACCATGGGGTCGTTGTCCGCCACCGGCGATCCCCATTTCCGCTCGGGTTTCGAGCCCTTGCTGCCGGAGTTCGTGGAGGTGCCCTTCGCCGACATCGCCGCTCTCGAGCAGGCGCTCGCGGGCGGCGACGTGGCGGCGTTCATCGTCGAGCCGATTCAGGGGCACGGTGTGCACATTCCACCGGACGACTATCTCCCCGCAGCGGCGCGCCTGTGCCGCAAGCACGGAACGCTGTTTGTCGCCGACGAGGTGCAGACCGGCCTCGGCCGCACCGGGCGTTGGTGGGCGGTGGAGCACTGGGGCGTGGAGCCCGACCTGCTGTGCATGGCCAAGGCGTTGTCGGGTGGCTTCGTGCCGGTGGGGGCGCTCGCCTGCCGCAACTGGGTGTTCGAGCGAGTCTTTCACCGTATGGATCGCGCCATGGTTCACGGCTCGACGTTCGCCAAGAACAACCTGGCGATGGCGGCGGGCATCGCGACGCTGGAGGTCCTCGAGCAGGACGGCCTGATCGAAAATGCGGCGCGATCGGGAGAGGAGTTGATTGCGGCGCTTGCCCCCCTGGTTGAGCGTTACGAGTTCTTGAAGGACGTGCGCGGCCGCGGCCTGATGATCGGCCTCGAGTTCGGCGAGCCCACCAGCCTCAGGCTGAGGGCGTCGTGGAGGATGCTCGAGATGGCGAGCAAGGGGTTGTTCTGCCAGATGATCACCGTTCCGTTGCTCACGCGTCACCGTGTGCTGTCGCAGGTGGCCGGTCACGGCCAGCATGTGGTCAAGTTCATACCGCCGTTGACGATAAGCCAAGAGGACTGTCGCTGGATCGTTGGGGCGGTGGAGGACGTGGTCGCCGAGGCGCACCGTGTGCCCGGTGCCGTATGGGATCTGGGCAAGTCGCTCGCGCGCCAGGCGGTGCGCGCGAAGACAGGACGTGACTGAATCGGCGCGGCCGGGCTCGAGCGCAACGACCGTCCAGCGGGATGTGCCCGGCGCCGCGGGCAGGGGAGACGCGGCCGGCCGCGCGCCGCGGGTCGCGCCGCCGCTGTTCCATCCCCTGTGCGGCAGCAATCCGGCGACGCTGCTGGCGTTGCTGGCCGGCAACGGGCCCGTTCCACTGAGCCAATGGCATCGGCTCGCCATCGCCGTGCTCGCGAGCCTGGTGCGCTGGCCTTTCTCCGCGCTGGAGCGCGGCTCGGTCGCGATCGCGCGCCGGCGCGCCGGAGCCATTACGGCTCCGGTCTTCATCGTCGGACACTGGCGCAGCGGTACCACGCATCTGCACAACCTGCTCGCCTGCTCCCCGCAGTTCGGCGCCATCCGGCCGCTCGCGACCGGTCTGCCGTGGGATCTGCTGGGTATCGTGCGCGTGTTGCGGCCCTTGCTCGAGAAGGCGCTCCCGGCGAGCCGCTATGTCGATGAGGTCGGCGTCGATGCCGACTCGCCGCAGGAGGACTCGATCGCGCTCGCCAACATGCTGCCGCTGTCGTACTACCACGGCATCTACTTCCCGCGTCGCTTCGAGCACCACTTCCGTCGCGGTGTCTTTTTCGACGACTGCGGCGAGGACGAACTGCGCCTCTGGCAGCGGCGCCTGACGCACCTGCTGGAAAAAGTCTCCCTGGCCGAGCAAGGCAGGCGACTCGTCATCAAGAATCCGGTTTACACGGCTCATACGGCCCGGCTCAGCGCAATGTGGCCGCAGGCGCGCTTCATCCATATCTATCGCGATCCGTTCCAGGTTTTACCGTCGACGCGGCACTTTTACGCCACGTTGCTGCGGCAGCTCGCGCTGCAGCCTTACGAGGACGTGCCTCTCGAGCGGGTCATCCTGGACGGCTACGTACGTCTGTTAAGCGCCTTGTACCGGGACGTACCGACACTGCCTCAGGGACACTTCGTCGAGCTTCGTTTCGAGGACCTCGAGAGAGCGCCCCTGGTCGAGCTCGAACGGGTATACGCCACGCTGGGGCTTGCGGACTTCGACATCGACCGACCGTCGTTCGTGTCGTACCTCGATCGCGTGCGCACTTACCGCAAGAATGCCTACCGACCCGATCCCGCCAGTGTTCGGCTGGTCGAGCAGCACTGGGGGGCGTTCGTCGAGCGCTGGGGCTATGCCGCGCCGGCCACCGGATAGAGCGGCGCTCGGCGTTTTTCACCAGCGAAACGGGTGGATCGAGACAACACGCGTGAGGTGATAGCATGAAAGTGATCGTCGATCTGTGTGTGGTGCCCATCGGCGTCGGCGTCTCGGTGTCGCGGCACGTGGCGGCCTGCAAACGCGTGCTGGACGAGGCGGGTCTCGAGACCCGTCTGCACGCCTACGGCACCAACATCGAGGGCGAGTGGGACGAGGTCTTCGCCGCGATCAAGCGCTGCCACGAGGTCGTTCACGCGCTGGGTGCGCCGCGCATCACCACTACCATCAAGGTGGGTACTCGCACCGATCGCGATCAGTCCATGGCGGAAAAGGTACGCAGCGTGGAGGAAAAGCTCCTGTTGCGGGGACGCTGAGGCGCCGCCCGCTATCGTCCCGTGACGCGCAGGTCGTGATACATCCTCACGGCGGATTCCCGACCGCCGTAGTATCCCGGTATGCGCACGAGCTCTAGATAGCCCACCGCGCGGTAGAAGGCGCGAGCCGGCGCATTGGTCTCGCGTACCTCCAAATGCACCAGGCCGGCGCCCGCGGTGCGCGCGCCGTCCTCGAGCCACTGCAGCAGGCGGCTGCCGATGCCCGCGCGCTGGCGGCTCGGGGCTACGGCGAGCAGATCGAGGCGGGCGTACTCGTCGAGCAGCCGCATCACGGCGAAGCCGCATACTCCGTGTTGATCCCGCGCGACGAGCACGGTCGCGTCCCGGCGTGCGATCTGACGGGCGACGCGCCCCGCGCGCCACGACCAGCCCAAGCCCGACTCGATGAGATCGCGCGACATGAGGGCGATGCGGGCGGCATCCCGGGTCGAGGCCAGATCGATGGAGATGGCGGTGTCGTGTTCCATGCGGAGGCAAGCTCGCGGGGAGAGGGTCTATGGTTGGCCCGGTAGGCAGTGCTGTCAAGCCTCTCGCGTCCCGCCACGGGCAGCCGGTGCCGCTGCGGGTAGAGCCGTGGCGCAGGCTGATTAGCGCCTGCCCGCGAACTCCTTTATCCTCAACGTGAGTCGGCGCACTTCGCGTTGCGGCGGCGGGGGACGGCGGCTCAGCGGCCGCGGGTCAGGGTGACGTGCGATCGACGAGGGGGTTATGCGAGACCGTCATCTTGCGGGGCCTTGGATGCGGCTCTTGCCCGTGTTGTTGATGCCGTGGCCGCTTACGGTCGCGGCAGTCGAACAGGCACGCTACGATGTCATCGAGCGGGACGGCGACTTCGAGCTGCGCCGCTATGCGCCCCAGATCGTAGCAGCGACTCTGGTGGAGGGTAGCTTCAGCGAAGTCGGCAACGAGGGCTTCCGGCGCCTGGTGCGCTACATCCGGGGCGAGAATGTCGCGCGGCAGATGCTTCCGGGAGCCACCACCGTCACGGGCCCGTCCGCCTCGGAGGAGATCGCCATGACGGCCCCTGTCAATCAGCAGGCCGCCGCGGGTGCATGGCGTATCACGTTCCTGATGCCGTCGCACTACACGCTGGCGACGTTGCCGCAGCCGCTCGACGAGCGGATCGTCCTGCAGCGGGACCCTGCGAGGCGGGTCGCGTCCCTGCGTTATTCGGGTGGATGGGGTCGCGAGCGTTTTGACAAGCAACGTGCGCGCCTGGAGTCGTTGCTCGCCGCGCGGGGTCTGCGGCCGGCCGGCGAGGCCGTGTTCGCGCGATACAACCCGCCCTTCATGCCCTGGTTCCTGCGCCGCAACGAGGTGTTGATTCCGCTCGACGACGACACCCCGACGCCCCGTTAGACGCCGGCCGCTCTGGCCACGCCGTCACCCCGTCTTCACGGGGGCCCGCACCGGCGCCTGTCGCCGAGCTCTCCGGGGGTCCCCCGCGCCCTCCCTGCTGCGACGGGGCTCGCTGTTGCGGGGGTTGGGCGTGGCTGTGATCGTCGCGACGGTGTCGTGCTCGCCACTGCCCTCGCGCGCACAGGGCGGGGCGCGCAACGAGCCTGTCGAGGGCGAGGCCGTCGGGCAGCGGTTCCTGTCGCTGCGGCGCAGTGTCTGCCGCAAGCATCTGAGGAGGATCGAACCCCACGGCCGGGGGCTGCGTTTTCGCCTGCAGGCGTCCGTCGGCCTGTACGAGCTCAAGACACTCGACGAGCGGCTGCTGCCGAGCCTGGGCAGCCTTGAGTCGGTGGGCCTGGGCCGGGGCTCGAGTTCGAGTACCGGCTGCCCTTGAGCGACGTCGCCTTCGTGCCCGAGATCGAGGTCGCCGCCAACCACGTTCTCGACGGCTCCAAGAAGGATCTCTCGGCGGCGCTTACGGGGGCACTGCGCGACCGCCAAGGCGGACGAGCGGACGGGCTCGATCTCGAGGATTACCTCGAATGGAGCCCGGCGGCCAACTTCAAGCAGTCGCTGGGCGTTCGGCCCGGGGACAGAGAACGGGTCACGAAGCCTTATGCGAAATTCAGCTACTTCACGGAGGCTCTGCAGCCGGATACCGGCGTGACCCCCGTCTTCTGATGTCGGCAAGCAGTACGAACTCGGCCCCGAATTCAATGTCGCGCCCGGGCTGTCCCTGCGGAAGCTGTCCTTGCCCGGGCTGCGGATCTCTTACGTGTTCGATGACGACGCCCGCGGCGTGCGTATTCGCTTGCGAGCCGGTGACACGCGCGCACGCCTAGTACAGGAGGTGCTCGCCAACACGCTCGCGCCATCCCTGCTCGTCGACGCGCAGCAGCGCCTCGAGATCCCCCGGCCCCGCCTCGGCGTCGTCCACCCAGGCGCGCAGCACCGCGCCGCCGCTGATGGTGTCGATGGGCAGCCTGTCGGTGACGTACTCGTAGGCGAAGTCGCGCCAAACAGGGTACTCGGGCGCGATCGCGCGCAACGCCTTGAGCATCACGCACAGCAGTCGAAAAGGCCTGAACGCGCCGTGGCCGTAAGCCGAGTGGTCGGTGTGTATCTGAAAGCCGGCGCAGCGCCGGCCGGCATGTTTGTGAAAGGTGGGCTCGAAGTAGCAGGGGCGCAGTCGGCAGCCTTCAAGCCACCCTTCGGCGATGTCGCGCATCGCATCGACAATCGCCGCGGCATCGAGGTCCGGTGCGCCGACGACTTCCAGCGGACGTGTCGTGCCGCGGCCCTCGGATAGGGTCGTTCCCTCCAGCAGCACGGTGCCGGCATAGCAGCGTGCCGCATTGACGCTTGCCATGTTGGGGCTCGGATTGACCCAGGCCAGCTCGGCGGGCCAGCCGTAGCCCGGTCCCGCGTGGGGTTCGTAGCCGAGCATCGCAATCACCTCGAGGTCGAGATCCAACGCCGCCTTGCCGCGGTACCATCGCGCCGCCTCGCCCAGGGTCAGGCCATGGCGCATGGGTATGCGTGCGGCGCCGACGAAGCTTTCGTAGCCCGGGCGCAGGATCAAACCCTCGATAGGCCGTCCGGCCGGATTGGGGCGATCGAGCACCCAGACGCTCTTGCCGGCGGCGGCGCAGTCCTCGAGCAGATAGATGAGCGTGGTCAGGAAGGTATAGATGCGGCAGCCCACGTCCTGGAGGTCGACCAGCAGCACGTCGAAGGTTTCGAGCATGGCCGGCGTCGGGCGGCGCACCTCGCCGTAGAGGCTGAACACCGGGATACCGTACCGGGCATCCACCTCGTCGGGCGTCTCCACCATGTTGTCCTGCTTGTCGCCGCGCATACCGTGCTGCGGTCCGAGGGCGGCGGTCACACGGATGTCCGTGTGCTCGATTACCGCGTCGAGCGTATGCTGCAGGGCGCTTGTTACGGAAGCGGGGTGACCGAGGAGGGCCACGCGCCGGCCGCGCAGCGCGTGCAGCAGGTCGGTTTCCTCGAGCAGGCGATCGATGCCGAGCTTCATCGCGGCAATGTTAGCAGAGGCGGTTCGCTCCCGGGCGCCGGCGGATGCGGGCCGCCACGCCCCGGGGCGCGGCGGCGGTGTGCACGCAGGCGCGCCACGCCACGGGCTTCGCTAGCCCGAACGGCGAAGTGCTAGACTGCGGGTGCGTCGACCGAAGCAGAACGCAGCGGAGCACCGCTTGCGCCCCGCTTGGCGCGGCCACCGCGCGGGCTTTGGCGCCGCAACGGGCTCACGCCGCGCGATTTTCGCTGTCCTGTGCACGGATCTATCGGGAAATGCCTGCATGACCAAATCGGTTTTGAGGGTCGTCGTCGCCCTGGCAGCGGGTGTTGCGCACGTGGGTGGGGCGGGCGGCGCCGGAACGCCCGACGGTGCTCCCGCTCCGCAACAGACGCCCATAGAGATCGTCTTCGTCACCGATCGCGAGCGCAGCGAGGGCGGGTCGGCCGAAGATCGTTTCGGCGACGGTCGCGGAGCATGGCGGCAAGGGTATTGTCGGGTGCGTTTCTCGCCCATACCGGGGCTCAGCCAGCTCTCCGAGTTGACGCCTTTCTACCTGCCCAGCGAGACCCGCGACGTCGAGGAGGTGGTGGAGATCGACGAGCAGGCGCTCTGGGAAACGATTGCCGCCGCGCACGCCTCTGGCCGGCGCCTCGTGCTCATGACGCACGGCTACAACATGAGCTTCGGCAAGGCCTGCCGGCGGGCGGCCACCCTGCAGCGGGTGCTCGGAGACGATGGTCGCATCGTGCTGTTCAGCTGGCCGTCGGACGGAGCGATCCTGAATTACGCTCGTGACGAGGCCGACAACGCCTGGAGCGTGTCGCACATGCAACGCCTAATCGGCACTCTGGTGCAGCGGGTCGGGCACGGCAATCTGCAGGTGTTCGCTCACAGTCTCGGCGCGCGGGGCGTCGTGGAGACTCTGCTGCGCATGGGGTGCGGTGCGGCACCGAACCCGTTGATCGACCAGCTCGTTCTGGTTGCGCCCGATATCGACGCGGGCACCTTTCGTGAGCAGTTTCTGCGGCTGTTGCCCCTTGCCAGGGCCATCACCGTCTACGTGTCCGACAGCGACAAGCCGCTGAGGCTATCGCGGGAGGTGCATGGCTACCCGCGCCTGGGCGAGGCGGGAGAGCACATCACCGTGCTGGACGCCATCGAGACCATCGATGTCTCGCTGGCGCCGGCGAGCGAGGTCTCCGGCCACCTCTATCACCAGTACAGCCCCGTCGCCATGGCGGACATGCGCACGCTGCTGCTCACGGGGGCGCCGGCGCGCGAGCGGCCGGGCCTGTCGGCGCGGGAGCATGATGGCGGCCGCTACTGGCAGCTGGCGGCGCCCTGACCATCGGCTCGGGTACGGCCTCATCGCACGCCGACGAGCGGTGCGGCCCGTCGGCGCGCTCGACATCGGGTAACGTATGAGGGGTTGCGAGCGTCCCTGAACCCATGAGACGAAAAGTCACCAGGGCTCTGCGATTCCTGGCGGGCGCGCTGCTTGCCGTCGCCGCGCTGATCGCGTCGCTGCTGTTCGTGCTGCTGCGGGTGGTCGACGACGAGACCTACCGCGACGCTTTCGTGGCGGCATTCGAAAAAGCCACCGGACGTCACCTCGAGATCGGCGGCGGACTCGTCATCGATCGATCGCTGCGGCCGACGCTTACCGTGCGCGAGGTGTCCTTGTCCAACGCCACCTGGGGTTCACAGCCGCACCTGCTGCGGGCCGAGGAGATGCGGGTGGGTGTAGAGCTCCTGCCGCTGCTCGGCGGTGAGTTGTGGCTCGAGATTCGCTTGCGCGCGCCGGACGTGGTGCTCGAGCTCAATGCCGCGGGCGAGCCCAACTGGGCCCTGGGGCAGGTCGCAGCGACGCCGGCGACGGGCTCGAAGCCGCAGGCGGCCTTGCCCGCCGTCCATATCGGCTCGGTGGATATTGCCGACGGACACGTGAGCTACCGCGACGCGGCATCGGGCGCAGCTTTCGAGACGACAATCGACCACTTGCTGCTGTCACAGGATCGCGACAACGGCCGTCTCGCCGTCGATCTCGACGGCACCTTTCGCGGCATCGATGTCGCCATCGACGGGCGCCTCGACGCGCTGCAGGCCGGTCGCCGGTTCGCGGGCGTTCTGGTGCTCGACGCCCCCGGCGTCGCCGTGCGCGCCAGCGGTTCGTTCGAGCCCGCTGACAGGGGCAGGGTCGACGTCGACGTCGATGCCGCCGCCGACTCGCTGCAAAGCGTCGCCCGGGTGCTACAGGTGGGGTTGCCCGATCTCGGGCGCGTCGAGGCTCGCGGACGCCTGTCCGGTGAGAGGGGCGCCTACCGCGTGGACGACGTCGCGGTGACGGTCAACGCCAGAGACATCCAGGCCGGGGCGCGGGGCGGCATCGAGCGCCTCGCGCGGCAGCCGACACTGGCGCTGGAGCTCACCGTCGATGCCGAGCGTCTCTCCGCCCTGTCACGGCTCTCGGGTTTGGCCCCTTTTCTCGCCGAGCTTCCGGAACTCGGTCCCGCAGCCGCCGCCGCCACGCTGAGGTCCGCCGCCGGCGTCTACTCGCTGGAGAACCTGGCGGTTGAATTGAGCGACGACGAGGTCGAGGTGGACCTCTCGGGCTCTCTCCGGGACATGCCCGCTTCACCGAGGGTGGATCTGTTGGTGTCATCGCGCATCGGCAACCTGGCGCGCGTGCCGGCCTGGCTGAGCCTCGGGGATCTGGTGCTGCCGCCGCTCGGACCCGTGCGTGCCGGCGCTCGCGTCAGCGGCGTGGGCCGCGGCGTCGGCCTCAGCGACATCGACGTCGCGCTGGGCGGTGATGATCTCCACATCGCGGCGGCGGGCGCCATCGCCGACGTGCTGCGCGAGCCACGCGTCGAGCTGCAGCTTTCTGCCCGGGCCGCGACGCTCGCGCACCTGTCCCCATACGTCGATCGGCTTGCGGTGCCGCTGCCGGCCATCGGGCCGGTGCAGGCCGGCGCCCGCTTGACAGGCCGCGGTGATGAACTCGATCTGCTCGACCTCGATATCGAGCTCGGATCGCAGAGGCTGGCGGGCCGCGTAGCGGGCGCGGTTCGCTCAATCGCGCATCGGCCGCGGATCGATGTCGCGGTCGACGTCAGTGCGCAGAGTCTGGCTGAGCTTTCTGTCGTGCTCCCGGACGTGCCGTTTGCCGACGTGGGTCCGGTGACCGGGCGCGGGCGCTTGCTCGGCGAGGGCATGCGTTTGAACCTGGAGGGGGCGAAGGCGACGCTCGAGCATGATGGGCTGAATGTCGCCGTCGCGGGCGACGTCACAGGACTGCTGGATAGGCGCGGATTGCAGCTCGAGGTCAGCGTGAGCGCGGATGGGCTGGAGCGGTTGCAAGCGCTGTCCGACGCGATCCCAAGACTGCCCGATCTGGGTATGCTGCGCGGTTCGGCTTTCGTCGTCGGCGATGCCGGCGGCTATGCCGTCGAGAATCTTCAGGTCGACCTTGCCGCGCCGCAGATGAGGCTCGAGCTGGCGGGAACGATCAGGCCACCGTTCGCGCAGCCGGTTTTCGACGTGACGGCGGACCTGCAGGCCGCAACGCTCGCCGAGCTCAACCGCATCGCCGAGTGGGTGCCGGCGGCGGTGACGCCGCTCGGCCCGTTTACGGCGCGCGCGCGGATTGCCGGCACGACCGTGCGATACGCATTGCACGACATTGATGCCCGTGTGACGCAGCCGGGGGTCGAGCTGGCCCTGGCCGGCTCGCTGGAGGGCATGCCGGGCGACGCGAGCGCCCGCCTCGTGATGCAGATGAGCGCGCAGCGGCTGACGTCCCTGAGCGCATTGCTGCCGTTTGCGCCGCCGGATCTGGGTCCCGTGGACGGCGAGGCGAGCTTACAAGCCGCTGCGGGTCGCTATGTCCTCGACGCCCTCAGGCTCAAGCTGGGAGCCAGCGACGTGGCCGGCGACGTCGCTATCGACCTGACCGGCAAGCGGCCCGCGATATCGGCGAAGCTTGTCTCGGAGGTCATCGATGGGGGCGAGCTGTTCGCCGCGAAAGCCTCGCCGCAGGAGCCATCGCAGAGGAAGCCGCTTTTCTCGGCCCGCCCACTCGAGCTCGCCTGGATGCAGGCGCTCGATGCGTCGATGGACTTCCATGGCGGCCGCATTGCGTTGGGCGATCATACCTATCGTGATGTCGCACTGAAGTTCGATTTGCACGACGCGGTGCTGGCAATGGACTCGGTTCGCATGCAGCGGGGTCGAGGCAGCATCACCGCCGGAGCCCGGCTCGACGGATCACGCGCTCCGCCAAGCGCGTCCTTGATCGTCGAGATAGACGACATCGACGGTGAGATGCTGCACGGCCTGCCCGCGGGCGCCATCGAGGGCGGCAACACCAGCGGATCGTTGTTCTTGAGCACGCAAGGCAGCTCGATTGAAGCGATGATGGCAAACCTCAATGGCGCAGGTCTCTTCGAGATGGGGGAGATCAAGATTCTCGATTCCGCCCTCAAGATCGTGTCGTCGGACGTGCTCACCGGTGTTCTCCACACCCTCAATCCCTTCTCCACCAGGGACGGGTCCAAACAGACGCCGGGTTACACGACCTACGACTGCGCCGTGATCGGTTTTGACATCAATGACGGCGTAGTGAGCAGTGACAGGGACATCGCTTTCCAGAGCGAGCGCTTCAACGTGGGCGGCAGCGGGACGATCAATCTGCGCACCGAGGCCATCGACATCGACGTCAAACCGCGCGCGCGCAAGGGACTTGGTCTGAGCATCGCCTCGATGACCGGCGGCTTCAAGGTCAAGGGAACGCTCTCCGAGCCCCAGCTGGGCGGTAGCCTGAAAGGTCTTGTCGAGGCAGGTGCCATCGGTGCCGTGGGCGGTGCGGCGGCCACCAGCGCCGCCACCAGCGCCGCCGTCGCCGGCTCGGCGCTGGCCGCGCCGGCCACCGCCGGCCTGTCCGTGGCGCCGGTTCTTGCCATCGGTGTCCACGGGCGCCTGACCGCCGCGCAGTTCTCCTGCGAGCGGACGCTCCAGCGCATCGCCGAGCAGCGCTCCCAGGGCCTTCGCACAACGTCCCGCAGCGCCCGGTCCGGCAGCGAGCACCTGCGCTGACGCACCCCGCCGCAGGCGCGAGGACGCTTTTTGCTGCGCTGGCTACGGGATGGAGGCCGTAGCGAGGCCGTCGACGGAAACGAGCTCCATCGTGGTCTTGAGCTTGCCGTTGCGCCATTGCTCCATGCGTACCGGCAGGAAGCCGAGCGAAGGCGCGAACCAGCTCACCGTGACGTGCTTGGAACGGCCGCGGTCGAGACGGTAGCGCACGGTGCCGAAGACGCCGGCCTGGGTCTCGATCCGTTCCTCGTCTTGCCTGTGGAACGCGTAGGAGCGCAGGCGTCCGCGCTCGACCACCGTGTAGCTGGGCGAGTCGACGCCGTTGCCGAGGTCGCGCATGACGGCCACATAGACGGTCAGCGGGTCGAGGGTGCCGGTCGGAATTTCGAAGTCGACCGACTTCTCGCCGTAGGTGGTGCGTGCCCTGTTGGCGGCCCAGTCGAACTCGATGCTGGCATCGTGCTCGCTTTTGTTGGTGCCGTCTTCGAGGGTGAACTCGAGCGGCCGTATACCCTGCTCCGTGAGGAGGAAACGGCTCTCCTGGGTCGGTGTCTGCGGAAACATGAGAGCGATGACTCCTTTGGCCTGGGCGCGTGAGTCATAGACGAACTCGTTCTCAGCAGCCCCCCTGCGCAAACTCTGCGCGACCTCGGCTTTTGCGACGGACCGGGAAAGCTCGTATACGACGCTGAACGGCTGCAGTGACTGAGCGGCCGCGGGCCAGAGCGCGCCGGCGCCGAGGATGAAGGCGCTCAGCGCCATAACGTGGAGGCGCGCTCTCATCGCGGCGTGCCCGAGATCGGCAAGCGCCCCCGTCGTTCCCGCGCAGAGACTATTTCCTGAGCCACTGACCGTTAACGCGCACCCAGTTACCGGCGGGCTCCCGCTCCACGATCTTCTTCCCGGCGAGCGCTGCCACCGCTTCCACGGAGACGTTGTTCTTCTGCGCGATGACCCGGTATTGCTGCTGCCGCTGCAGATTGATGTCCTTGATGAGGCGATCGGTGGCGGCGTCGACCGTTTTTCCCGCGACCACACTCAGATAACCGCCCGCGGTCTCGCCGACGAGACCGGAGGCCTTCGCGCCGGCCAGATCGGCGGCCGCGGCGCCGGGCGTCGTGGTCGCCGCCAGGATCCCGGCCGCCAATGCCACGACGAACAGAGGGATGCGTATCGCCTTGACGGAAATCGTGATCACTGTTGCGCACCTCCGAAGAGCTCGGGATTCTCGGCCAGCAGCTCCTCCAGGTCCTTCTCGACCTTCACCCGAACCTCCTGCTCGATCTTCACGTTGAGGTTGATGACGATTGGTTCGTCCGGGGCCTCGACTTTCACTTTGTGTTGACATCCGGCGAGGACGGCCAGTGCCGTCAGTGCCGTCGCAACGATGATATGGTGTCTTGCCTTGAGCACGTTCTCGTACCTGCGCTGGAGGCCACTATGGCCGCGGCGAGCTTAACCGTCGCTGAATGGACTCGGGTATGCGGTATCCGGCCAGTCCCTGGCGCATGAGCTCGCCCAGAGCGCCCTGCAGTCCGACGTTGAGCTCGATGGGATAGCCGTCGTAGAGCTCGGGATTGGCGCCGCGGATGTGGACGCGGATGTCGAGCTCGCCCGCGGCCTTGCCGTTGACGTCGAGCCTGAGGGTCTCGTAGCGAAAGTCGTCCAAAGCCTTCAGCAGCAGCTCCGTCTGTTCGCCCTTCAAGTTTGCGGGGGCGCTGTAACGAATGGTGCCGCCGGGACTCAGGGCTGTCAAACGGCCGTCGACGATCTCGAGATCGCCCCCCTGCATCACGCCCGGAAGGCGCCCCGAAACGCGCCCGCTGGCCTGCAGCCCTTCTATCTCCAGCAGGGCGAAGAGCTCCGCCAGGTCGATCTCCTCCACCAGCAAGGTCAGCTCTCGCCGTGTGGCAGCGAGTTCCAGCGTCGTGGGCGCCAGGCGCAGCCGACCGCCGACCCAGGGCCACACCGCCTCACGGATGTCGACCCGGCCGTCCTCGCGCAGGGTGAACGTCCAGGATCCCTGCCGCAGCGGCAGGCCGGGGTCGAACAGCGCGACCGACAGAGTCTGCTCCGGCGCGGTTGCCGGCGGGATCAGGCTGACGAACTGCACGTCGCCGCTCAGGCCCTGAACCGCCGCCAGCAGGGTCTGAAAGTCCAGCGATGCGCAGCTCAGCGTGCCCTGGGAGGTGATATTTCCGCCCCGCCATGCGAGCGATCCGATCGCGCTCAGCTCGCCGGCGACGCCCGTCACCCAGCCCTGCAATACGGGAAGCATCTTCAGCGCATCGCGGGCGCCGGGACCGAAACTCAGGACGGGGGTCTCGAAGCTTGCCCGTCCGCCGCCGCCGGGGTCGTGGCGGCCCGAGATCCGGGCCAGGGGTTGCTGCCCGCCATCGGCGATGTCCAGCTCGAAGTCGAACGCGTCGGCGTAGCGGAGCGAGCCGGTCACGCCCAGCGGGCCCAGCAGGGGCGGCTCGGTGCGGTCCCACAGCTGCGAGCGCGTGAGCGCCACGCTCAGTGCCCCGTCGCCGCCGAGCTTGCCCGCGAGCTCGAGGCCGCCGAGCTCTAGCGCCAATCCCCCCACGTTACGAGCCTGGAGCGAGAGCGGTTCGCGCGAGGCGAAGTCGACGGCATCGGCCCGCAGCTCGAGGTCCAGCGCCCCCCTCACGCCCAGCGCGACACTCGCCGGCGCCGCCACGCCGTCGACATCGAGTTGCACGATCGCCTCGCCCTCGGGCCACGGCTTCACCGCCGCAGGGGCGGCGCGCAGTGCCGCCACCGTGGTGCGGTAGTTCACCGACACAGTGCCGCTGCCGAGTCGGGCAGCCGCGGGGAGGCTCGCAACCGCCTTCGCGGCATCGGCGATCTCGAGGCGCGCTTCGGCGGTGACGTCGCTCGCAGCATCCAAGATATCGGCGGCATCGAGGTCAAAGGCGAGCCTGACGTTGCCGTCAAGCGTCTGCGCGGTGCCCTGCGCCCCGATGCGGGCGGCCGCGACGGCTTGCGATTGCGGGTCCGAGGCCGTGACGCTCGCATTCACGGTAGCGCTGGCGGACAGCTTCTCGGCGAGACCGCTCACCTTCAGGGCCGTGGTCTCGGCCTCCAGCGTCATGGCGCCGCGCGGCACCGGCGATTCGCGGGTCAGCCAAGCGCGCAGGTGTCGCGGCGTCGTCTGCAGCCGGGCGCGCGCGTGAACGCGCTCGGCGTCCGCGTGCAGCAGCTCACGCCACGGCGATGCGTCGGCCACGGTGAGCTCGACATCGGCGCTCAGACCTGAGTCCGGATCGCCCACGGAGAATTTTGGCATCTCGACGCGCAGCAGCGTGCCGCCGTCGGCCGTCCGCAGGAGCCCCTGGGCGCGCAGCGTGCGTTGCGGGCCGTCGGCCCCGCCCACGGGCGCCTCGACGACCCAGCTCAGGGTGCCCGTGAGGGAGATGTCGGCGAGCACCCCCGGCGGCCCGGACCCCTGGGTGTCGAAACGCAGCTCTCCTTGGCCGCGCGGAAGTGCGCGTTGGCGCGAGAAAAGAGCCAGCGCATCGGCGCGCGAAGCCTCGAAATCCGCGCTCACGCGTGTGTGCCCGAGGCCGACGAGCGGCAGGTCGAGGCCAAGAAGGGTCAGCTCGGCCGGATCGGGCAGCGACAGCTCGAATGTCCCCGCGAGGGCGGCCGCACCGTCGGCCGGGGTGCGGCCCGTCAAGACCAGGCGGCCGCCGCCGGCGGTGGCGGCCTTCAGGTTTGCCGACAGGCCGTCGCCGTCGACGGCGAGCTGCAGGCGTGCCTGCTCCATCGGCAGATCGCGGATGCGCAGCGCGGCCGCCTCGATGTCCGTCGCGAGCGTCTCGATGCCCGCCGCGCTCCACACGAGACTGGCCTGCAGGCGGTCCAGCTCGAGGCTGAGTTGCTCCAGGTTGAGGGCGCCCCCGGCGCCCGCGAATCTCGCCTCGACGCGTCCGCCGGCGAGGAGCTCGGCGTCGAGCTCGGCGCGCAGGCTTGCGTCGCCGTGCGCGATGTCCACCGTGGCGGCCAACACCGTCCTGTCCGCCTGCGGACGCAGCGAGGCGTCGATGGCGAGGGCGAGAGGGCCGAGCGGCGTTGCCAGCTGCAAGACGGCATTACTGACATTCACCGCGGGCAGGACCTCCCAGTGGGTGTCGGGGCGCCGCGCCTGCGTCAGGGACTCGATGACGGAATTGGAAAGCCGCCCCGCGCGCATCGTTGCCCGTACGACGGCGCCGTCGATGTCGACGCGATCGAGGCGACCGCTGAGCAGACCGGCGGCACTGAACTCGACGCGCACGCGTCGCGCGACGAAGTCGGTCTCCGCCCCGAGGCGCACGTCGTCGGCGACCAGCGCGCGCCACAGAGGTCCCCTGCGGATGGACAGCTCGAGCGGGGCGACCCCGGCGCGCTCGGCAAAGCGCGCGGCCAGCAGCTCCAGCAGCGGGGGCGCCGCGAGCCACGTCGCCGCGAGCACGAGCAATGGCAGCGCCACGATCAGGGCCAGCCATCGCCGCCCGCGCCGCCGTCCAGTTTCGCTCCGGCTCATCGACGGACGTCCGTGCCCGCTTGTCGCCCGCGCGGCGTCAGGCCACCGCCGCCTGCGGCCGCGCGCGCGGACTCAAGGGGCGAGTGTGGATTGGTTGCCCGCACCCTTACGGGCCGGCATTCGCCGGCGACGCGGCGCTTTCGAGCGCACCACGGGGGCGCTAGCGCCGGGCGCGCACCGCCAGCACGTCGCAGGGCGCACGATGGAGCACACCGTTGGCCGTGGATCCGAGCAGCAGGTCTAGGCCGTGGGCGCCGTGACTTCCGAGCACGATCAGATCGGCGCCCGCCGCCTCGGCGGCGTCGACGATGGCATGGGTGGGCTGCCCGGCCGCCACCTGCGCCTGCGCGCCATCGAGCCCCTGGCTTGCGAGCCACTCCGTGAGCATGCCCCTGGCTCGGCCGACCAGGTATTCTTCGGAAGCCAGCTCCCGCGGGAGTTCGACGCCGACGTATGACGGCGGGACGTAGTCGACGACGTTGATGACGGTGAGCTTCGCTTTGTAGAACCCGACCAGCTCCCTCGCGCGTTCCGCCGCGGCGTCGCTGGCGGCGGAGAGATCGGTGGCGAGCAGGATGTGCTGGTATGTCGGCATGATCTCTCCCCGAAAGCGGTGTGTGGTTTGTCGGTCGCGTCTTCAGTTGTCACGGCGCGGCGGGCTTGACTCTGTGCGCATGCCTTCGGTGTAGCGGGCGGCCGGCCCGCGCAACGGGCACAACGAAGGTACCACTCGAGCTCGATGAATGCCTTCCTCTCGTCCAGTGTCTTGCCCCCGCGCGCCGCTGTCAACACGGCCGCAGCGCGACCCGGGGTCCGGGCGGGGCGGGGGAAGCTGCTTGAAATAGTCCGCTGCAGCCACATTAAAGCACGAGGTGGGGCAGTGAACCCGGCCGGATGTCCGATGGCCGCGTGAAAGCCCCTTAGCCATTGCTCGCTCGCCTCGACGACGTGGCCTCGCAAGGCCACGTTGAGCGCGTCCGGCGCAGAGGATTCAGCGCATGAAGTTCAAGGATTACTACGACATTCTCGGTATCGCACGCGACGCCACTCAGGATCAGGTGAAGCAGGCGTACCGGCGTCTGGCACGCAAGTATCATCCCGACGTGAGCAAGGCCGCGGACGCCGAGGAGCGCTTCAAGGAGGTGGGTGAGGCGTACGAGGTCCTGAAGGATCCGGACAAGCGCGCCGCCTACGATCAATTCGGAGACCGATGGCAGTCGGGACAGGAGTTCACACCGCCGCCGGGCTGGGACGCCGGTTTCGAGTTCAGGGGCGGTGGGTTCGCCGACGCCGGCGAGTTCAGCGAGTTCTTCGAGGCCCTTTTCGGGCGCGGCGGTTTTCGTGGCGCGCACGGCGCGGGCGCGGGGTTTCGGGCCCGCGGAGAAGACCACCACGCCAAGATTCTCATCGATCTCGAGGACGCTTTCGCCGGTCGCGCGCGTGCTGTCACGTTGAATGTGCCGATGCTGGCCGCGGACGGCCGGGTGCGGACGCGACAGCGGACGCTGAACGTGCGCATACCCCGGGGTGTGACCGAGAACCAGCGCATCCGTCTCGAGGGGCAGGGCGCCGCCGGCGTCGGCGGTGGTCCCAGCGGCGACCTGTACCTGGAAATCGAGTTTCGCCCGCACCGGACGTATCGTGCGGATGGGCGCGACATCTACCTTGACCTCCCGGTGGCTCCCTGGGAGGCGGCGCTCGGAACGACGTGCGCGGTGCCGACGCTCGGGGGCAAGGTGGAGGTCAAGATTCCGGCGGGGGCCCAGTCGGGGCAGAAGCTGCGCCTGAAGGGTCGCGGGCTGCCGGGCACACCCGCCGGCGACCAGTACGTGGTGCTCAGGGTCGTGATTCCACAGGCCACCACGCCGGCCGCGAAGGCTCTCTACGAGAAGATGGCACGCGAGCTGCCGATGAATCCACGCGCGGCGCTGGGGGTCTGAACCATGGCGGGAAAGCGGCTCACTTACTGCACCGCCACCGTGCTCGACGACGCCGTGAGCTTCACGCTCCACGAGATTTGCCGCAGCTGCGGCGTCGGTGCGGAGCTGATCGCCGAGATGGTGAGCGAAGGCATCCTGATCCCCGAGGGCGCCAGCGAGCAGGAGTGGTGCTTCGGCCACGAAGCCTTGCGCAGGGCGCACACGGCGTTGCGCCTGCAATCTGATCTCGGGGTGAATCTCGCCGGTGCGGCGTTGGCACTCGACCTCCTGGACGAGATCGCCCGACTGCGGCGCATCGCGGCGCGACTGGACCATTGAGCGACGTCGTCTGCGGTGACGTTCTGCTTGTGCATGGCGGTGGATTCGTCGCTTCGTGCGCGCGCGGGGCGATGCTCTCGGCGCGACTTGCTCCACCAGGGTCTCGTCACGCCGTCAGCGGTTGTCGTCAGGATGCGACGGCGGTAGAGTGAAATTTCTGATGGACAACGAAAGGCTGCGCAAACATCGGTTCCGGAATTCGTTGCAGTCGTTGTTGCTGCTGGCGGCGATGGCGGCGCTGCTCGCGGCGCTCGGGTGGGCAATCGCGGGCGTCACGGGGATGCTCTGGGCTCTCGTCGCCGGCGCCTTGGTGGCGGTTCTGACACCGAAGGCGTCGCCGCGACTGATTCTCGGTCTCTACCGCGCGCGGTCGCTGCAAATTCCGCAGCTCGAGGCGGTGGTCTGCGTACTCGCCGAGAGAGCGGCGCTGCCGGCGGTGCCGAGGCTTTACCGCATTCCCAGCGCCATGAGCAACGCCTTCACCATCGGGTCGCAGAGCAATGCCGCCATCGCTGTCACCGATGGCATGCTGCGGCAGCTGGATGCGCGGGAGTTCATCGGGGTGCTGGCCCACGAGATGAGCCACATTGCCCACAACGACACCTTCGTCATGGGGCTCGCCGACGTGTTCAGCCGTTTGACCGGCAATCTCTCGACACTCGGCCAGCTGCTCTTGGTGCTGAACATTCCGCTGCTGCTGTTCTCGGACATGGCTCTGAGCTGGAAGGCCATACTGGTATTGGTTTTCGCTCCCGGGGTCAGCGGACTGATGCAGCTCGCGCTTTCCCGCGCAAGGGAGTACGACGCCGATGCGGGGGCGGTGGCGCTCACCGGAGACCCGGAGGGGCTGGCCCGGGCGCTCAGGAAGATGGAGCGTCGCCAGGGCGGCATCTTCGAGCAGATTCTCATGCCGGGGCGAAGGGTACCCGAACCCTCGCTGTTGAGGACGCATCCGCCCACTGAGGAACGGGTGCGGCGACTGCGCGCGCTGAGCGGCACACGGGCGGCGCCGGTGCTGCCGGCGGCGCAGGCCATCGACATCGATTTCCTTCCCGAGGTAAGACGCCCGCCACGCTGGCACGTGCACGGCCTCTGGTACTGACACAATCGGGAAGTGAAGGCGCGCCGGGTCGGCGGGTTCACACCGATATGGTCATGTTCCAGCCGTGAGGGTCCGCGATCTCGCCGTGCTGAATGGCGAGTATCTGGTCGTAGAGCTCACGGCTGAGCGGGCCGGGCTCTTTGTCGTTGACCTCGAAGACCTCGCCGCGGTAAGCAATACGGCCCACCGGGGAGATGACGGAGGCGGTGCCGGCGCCGAAAATCTCCTCCATGTCGCCACTGCGTATTGCCGCGATGACCTCGTCGATGGCAATCCGGCGTTCCTCGCATTCGATGCCCTTGTCCCGCAGCAGAGTGATTACGCTGTCCCGCGTGACTCCGGGCAGGATAGTGCCGAGAAGCGGAGGCGTGACGACGCTTCCGGCGATCTTGAAGAAGATGTTCATCTGGCCGACTTCTTCGACGTAACGGTGCTCACGACCGTCGAGCCACAGCACCTGGTCATAACCTTCCCGGCGGCTCTGCTCGCCCGGCAGCAGGCTGGCCGCGTAGTTGCCGGCGGTTTTGGCGAATCCCGTGCCGCCCGGCGCCGAGCGCGTGTACTGCTCCTCGACCTTCAGGAAGACCGCCGGCGCGTGCGGATCGAAATACTGGCGCACCGGGGAAGTCATGATGAGGAAGATCATCTCCTTCGACGGCCGCACGTCAAGGTGGCTTTCGGTGCCGAATATCAGTGGGCGTATGTAAAAAGCATGCCCGCGTTTGCGGGGGATCCACGCGTGATCGATGCGTACGAGTTCGCGCAAGGCCTCCATGAAAACGGTGTCGTCGATGGGCGGAATGCACAATCGCTCGCACGACGCCCTCAGGCGACGGGCGTTCATGTCTGGACGGAATACGCGGAAGGCGCCGTCCACACCGCGAAAGGCCTTCAATCCCTCGAAGACGGTCTGGCCGTAATGCAGGCTCGCCGTCCCGGGCTCGACGGAAATCGGGCCGTAAGGAACGATCTGCGGCGCGGTCCATGCCCCGTGCGTGAACACCTGACGGAACATGTGGTCGCAGAAAACGTCGCCGAAGCCCAGCGCGTCGAAGTCGACGTCGGTTAGTCGACTGTGCTCGACACGGCGCACGGCGATTCGAGGGCTCATGGGCAGATTCCGGATGCGATGCGCCTTTGTAGGCGCTCTATCGCATCCGTGTCAAGCGCCGAACCGGACCGTCAGGCGACGACGATGCGACGCGGCTTCGCCGGCTTGATCTTGGGCAGCGTCAGCGTCAGCGTACCGTCCTTCATGGCGGCGGAAATGCCGCTCTGGTCGATCTCGCTGGACAGTGCGAAGTGCCGTGAATAGTGCCCGAGCGGATACTCCGAGTACACGGGGCGCATGCCTCGATAGGCCTCGGCATCGATGTAACCTTCGATCGAGAGAGTGTCCTTTTCCAGGCGTATCTGTACGCGTTCCCTGCTTACCCCCGGCATGTCCAGGGTCATGATCAGGGCGTCATCGGTTTCCTGGATATCGGTCCTGGGAGAATAAAATCGCCCCGCGAGCGTCCGCTCAAGCGACGGCGTCGCCTCCTGCTTGACGTGGACTTCGTTGGCATTGGGTTCATTGCGCTGGGTCATTGTTCCTACCTCGTGCTCGCGCGTCAGTCGACGGAAATGCTCTGCGCTCGGTGTGCCTCGGCCCGAGGCAAAAGAATAGCGAGAATGCCGTCGCGATACTCGGCCTTGATGCCGTCGACGGCAATGTCGAACGGAAGCGTCAAGGCGCGATCGAATTCGAAAGGTTTGCGTTCCAGTCTGTGAGCGCTGGTCCCGGGGGCCCGCGACGTAGAGCGCTTTCCCGCGAGACGCAGGACGTTGCGCTCGACCTGAATGGTGAAGTCGCTTTTCTCCATCCCCGGAACCTCAGCTAGCACCACTATTTCGTGGTCTTTCTCGAAGACGTTGATGGGTGGATTGGCGCCGCGGCTCGCCGTGCGTCCTGCGAACCAGTCGGTGGAGAAGGCCTCGTCCACCTTCGACTGCAGTGCCGACAGCGCTCGCATGGTTTCCTCGAAATTACCTGGCATGGTTCTGGCTCCCCGTCAATGAAGATTTCTTCGGTGTCCGGCGCGCGATCGAGTGCCGCCCGGCCACCGGAATCGTTTCAGCGGATGATGATGAACAGCGCCACCCCTTCGCGCACGACACGCAGCGCGATCGCTCGCTGTGCCTGTTTGATGGCTGCGACCAGCTGCTCGACGCTCTTCACCGTCTGTCGGTTGACACCGGTGATGACGTCGCCCTGACGCAAGCCGCTGCGCCAGGCAGCGCTGCCGCTCTCCAGGCTCGCAACGAGCACGCCTTCGATCGTGCCGTACATCGGCATGCCCGGCGCGATATCCTCGAACACCGCCCCCGCCAGTTGCTCCACCGTGCGCGGCGCCGCGCCTGCCGTCTTGTCACCGGCGCCGCTGACCGTAGCCGCTGCGGTGAAGGTCTCGCCGTCACGACGCAGCGTGATCTTGAGTTCCTGACCGATCGGCACGAGGCCCACGTAGTTGCGCAGATCCGAAGAATCCTCGATCGTGTTGCCATCGACGTCGACGACCACGTCCCCCGGCTTGATACCGGCGCGCTCTGCGGCCGAGCCGGGCTCCACCTGCGTCACCAGGGCGCCCTGCGTGCGTTCCATGCCGAGCGCCTCGGCGAGGTCGGGGGTCACGTCCTGAATGACCACGCCCAGACGGCCGCGGCGCACCTCCCCGAAGCGCAGCAGCTGATCCATCACCGTTCGCACCATGTTGCTCGGCACGGCAAAACCGATGCCGACGTTGCCGCCCGTCGGTCCGATGATGGCGGTGTTGACGCCCACGAGCTTGCCGTCGAGCGTTACCAGCGCGCCGCCGGAGTTGCCGGGATTGATGGAGGCATCCGTCTGGATGAAGTCCTCGTAGCCCTCGATGTTGAGGCCGCTGCGTCCCAGGGCGCTGACGATGCCCGAGGTCACGGTCTGCCCGAGGCCGAACGGGTTGCCGATGGCGATGACGAAATCACCTACCTCGAGAGCCTCGGAGTCGCCGAACTCCAGCGCGTGCAGATTGTCAGGCTTGATCTTCAGCAGGGCCACGTCCGTGCCCTCGTCGCTGCCGATCCGTTCGGCATCGAAGGTGCGGCGGTCGGTCAGCGTGACGCGGATCTCCTGAGCATCTTCGACAACGTGATGATTGGTCAGCACGTAGCCTTTGGCGGCGTCGACGATGACGCCGGAACCCGCGCTCATGCGCGGCTCGGGTCGTTCCGGCAGATCGAAGAAGCGGCGGAAGAACGGATCGCGCAGCAAGGGGTTGTCGAGTTCCGGCGCGCGCGATTCCACGGCGATGTTCACGACCGCTGGCGTGACCGAGCGCAGCATGGGCGCCAGTGTCGGCAGACCGCTGTCGTTGAGGGCCAGGGGAATGTTGGCTTGCGCCGGTGGTGGCACGGTGAGTGCCAGCAGCGCGAGCGCCAGCAGTGGCAGCAAGGATCTAGCATCGATGTGCTTCATGTCGGCTCCGTCGTATGCGCTAGCGCCTCAGTCCCGGCCCTACCCCGGTGTCGCGGCCACACGCCGGGGATATGGGCATGGAGCCCTCGCTTTTCAAGCGCCGGCGACGCAGGTTGGACGAGCGAGCGCGACCCACGCTCAGGGCCTCTCGTCGTCCTGCAGGGACAGCAGCGCCGCATTCCCTCCCTGGGCGGTGGTGTTGACGCTGAGGGAGCGTTCGGTGGCGAAGCGGTGCAGGTAGCGCGGGCCGCCCGCCTTCGGGCCCGTTCCCGAGAGTCCTTCACCGCCGAACGGCTGCACCCCGACCACGGCGCCGATCTGGTTGCGATTGACGTAGGTATTGCCGACTTTAAGGCGAGCATGGATGCGAGCGACCGTCTCGTCGATGCGACTGTGAATGCCGAGCGTAAGACCGTAGCCGGTCGCATTGACGGTGTCGACGACGGCGTCGAGCGCGTTCGCCGGATAGCGAACGACGTGCAGAATGGGGCCGAACACCTCACCCTCGAGGCGCGTGATCCCATCGATCTCGAAGGCGCACGGCGCGAAGAAGGTTCCGTGGGCGCATTCCGGCGGCAGCTCGCAGCGATACAGCAGCTTGCCCTCGCGCTCCATCCGTGCCGCGTGGGTCTCGAGCATGCTGCGTGCGGGTTCGTCTATGACCGGGCCGACATCGGTGCGCAGCAGCGCCGGATCGCCGATGGACAGCTCCGCCATGGCACCGCGAAGCATATCGAGCAGCTTTTCGGCAATGTCCCGCTGCACGAACAGCACCCTGAGCGCCGAGCACCGCTGTCCGGCGCTCTGGAACGCAGATGAGAGCACATCGGTCACGACCTGCTCGGGCAGAGCGCTCGAGTCGACGATCATCGCATTCTGGCCGCCGGTCTCCGCGATGAAGGGCACGATGGGCCCGTCCTTCCCGGCGAGCACGCGGTAAATGGCACGCGCGGTCTGCGTCGAGCCCGTGAAGGCGACACCGGCGACGCGCGGGTCGGCGACGAGGGCGGCGCCGACCCGCGCGCCTTCGCCGGGAAGCAGGTGAAGGACGTCAGGGGCCACGCCGGCCTCGTGAAACAGGCGCACGGCCTGGGTCGCGATCAGCGGCGTCTGCTCCGCCGGTTTGGCGAGCACGGCATTTCCGGCGCCGAGGGCGGCGGCGACCTGGCCGCAGAAGATGGCGAGCGGGAAATTCCAGGGACTGATGCATACGAACGTGCCGCGCCCGTGCAGCGACAGCCTGTTGTCCTCGCCCGTGGGTCCCGGCAGATCGACGGGTCGTGCAAAGTCCTCGCGGCAGCGCGCGGCGTAGTAGCGGCAGAAATCGACGGCCTCGCGGACCTCGGCGACGGCGTCGGGCACGGTCTTGCCCGCTTCGCGCACGGCGATGGTCATGAGCAGATCCCGGTCCCGCTCCATCAGCTCCGCGGTGCGCTCGAGGCAGCGGGCACGCTCCTCGGCGGGAGTGCCGTCCCAGGACGACGCCGCCCGAGCGGCGCGCGCGAGCGCCTGCTCGATGTGCTGCGGCTCAGCCTGAACCGCCTCGCCCAGCGTGCGCCGCCGATCGCTGGGGTCCGTCACCGGCTGTGACGGCCCCGGCTGCACGGCGCCGCCCACGATGGGAGCGCCGTGCCACGTCTGCGCGGCAACTTTCGTCATGCTTGCCTGCAGCGGCGCCAGCTCGGCGGGATCACTGAGATCGATGCCGCCGGAGTTGCGGCGGTCGGGACGGTAAATGTCCCGTGGCAGCGGTATCCGCGGGTGGGGCTTCGTCGCGAGCCGCCGCGCGCGGGCGACCGGATCCGCGATGATGTCCGCCAGGGGTGTGCACTCGTCGATGATGCGGTTGACGAAAGACGTGTTGGCTCCGTTCTCCAGCAGCCTGCGCACCAGGTAGGCAAGCAGATCCTCATGACTGCCCACGGGAGCATAGATACGGCACGGCCGCGGCCGGACGGGGTCGTCAACAACCTGCTCGTAGAGCACCTCGCCCATGCCGTGCAGGCGCTGAAACTCGTACTCGGCCTCTGGACTCGCCAATTCCATAACCGCGGCCAGGGAGTGCGCGTTGTGCGTGGCGAACTGAGGATAGAAGGCGTTGCCGTGCTGGAGCACCCGTTGCGCACAGGCGAGGAAAGAGACGTCGGTCGAGACTTTGCGGGTGAACACGGGGTAGCCGTTCAGCCCGCGCTCCTGAGCATGCTTGATCTCACTGTCCCAGTACGCGCCTTTCATCAGTCGCAGCATCAAGCGACGGCCATGACCGCGCGCCATCGCCGCCAGCCAGTCGATCACCGGCAACGCGCGTTTCTGGTAGGCCTGCACGGCGACGCCGAGGCCGTCCCAGCTCACGAGACGGGAATCGCCGGACAGCGTCTGTACGAGCTCGAGCGAGAGCTCCAGGCGATCCGCCTCCTCGGCGTCGATCGTCATGCCGATGTCGGCCGCCCGCGCCCGCACGGCCAGTTCCCCGAGCCGCGGAGCGAGCTCCGCCAGCACCCGCTCGCGTTGGGCGAACTCGTAGCGCGGGTGCAGCGCCGAGAGCTTCACCGATATGCCGGGGCCGTCGATGCAGCCGCGTCCGGGCGATGCAGCACCGATCGCATCGATGGCCTTGCCGTATGCCTCGAAATAGCGTTGGGCGTCACGCCGGGTGCGTGCCGCTTCGCCGAGCATGTCGTAGGAGTAGCGGTAGCCGCGGCGCTCGTCTTCGCGCGCGCGCGCCATGGCTTCCTCGATGGTGCGCCCCATCACGAACTGGCGGCCGAGGATGCGCATGGCCTGGGTCACCGACTGGCGTATGACAGGCTCGCCGAGCCGCCCGACCAGCCGCCCCAGCAGCGACTTCAGGCTCTCGCCCGTGAACCCCTGCAGGGAGACGACGCGTCCGGTGAGCATCAGGGCCCACGTCGAGGCGTTGACGAAGAGTGACTCGCTGTGGCCGAGGTGGCGTTCCCAGTCCGCGGGGCCGAGCTTGTCCCGGATCAGTCGGTCCGCCGTGTCCGCATCGGGAATGCGCAGCAGCGCCTCGGCGAGGCACATGAGCACAACGCCTTCCTCGCTGGACAGTTCGTACTCGTGAAGGAACGCATCCAGCCCGCCGCTACCGAGACGGCGTTTGCGCACCTCGACCACCAGTCGGCGCGCGTACTCGGCGATGCGATCGAGACGCTCGACGGGCAGCTCGGCGAGCTCAATGAGTTCCTCGACGATTGCCGTTTCATCGGCGCGGTGGCGTGCAGCGATCTCCCGATCGAGGAAGCCGTCTGCAGGGATTGGCTGATCGGCGATCATTAGATGCCGCCCGTTACGTGCCTCACGACGCCCGTGGTTCCGACCCGCGGGCCTGTGCGCGCCCTAAAGCGAACGGCTAATGCGCGTTCAGCCCGGCGCGAGCCCCGGATTGTTGGATACGCCCTTGATTACGGGGACGTTGGCGCGCACGTCCTGCACGACTTTGATATCGCGCAGGTATTCCGCGACCACATCCCACACCTGTTTTCCCTCCGGCTGCGGATTGACGCTCGCCCATCCCGCCACGAGATAGTTCTTGCCCGGATCAAGGGGTTTGCCGCCCAGTTCGAGCCCCGAGATGCGCTGTCCGATCTTTCGGGTCGGGTCGATGGCGTAGCGCAGGCCGCCGACGCGAACCATGTCCCCGCCCATCTGATAGTAGGGGTCGGGGTTGAACAGGTTGTCCGCGACATCTTCCATGATCAGCTTGATCTGCTCACCGCTCATCTGCGTCAGTGTGGCGGTGGCGTAGGTGATACCGGTCTGGTCCATCAGTCGCTCCATGGTGATCGCGTCACCGGGCAGCAGGCTGGTGCCCCAGCGGAAGCCGGGGGAAAAGGCGATGTCGGCGTTCTGCACTGCGATCAGAGCGTCGCAGATGATCTGATCGAAGGTGCCGCTGAAGTTTCCGCGCCGGTAAAGAGTCGTCTGCGTCGTGGCCAGCACCTCCTCGAGTCTATCGAGGTAGGGTGCCCTCACGGCGTCGATATGCGCGCTCATCTGTGCATCGGGTTCGAGCAGGTTGGAGAAAACGGGCAGCATCTTGAAGCGGTAGTCGACCACCTTGCCTCCCGTCACCTGCAGATCCATGACCGAGAGAAATTTGCCGTTGGAGCCCGAGTTCACAACCAGGGTCTTGCCGCCGGGGTTGCTGATGATGCTCGGCCGGGGCATGCCGTCGTGAGTGTGACCGCCGAGAATGACGTCGACGCCGCTGACGCGACTCGCCATCTTGAGATCCGTGTCCATGCCGTTGTGGGACAGCACGACGACCACCTGTGCACCCTTGGCCCGGGTCTCTTCTGCAAGCTGCTGGACGCGCTCGTCGCGGATGCCGAAGCTCCAGTCCTCCACCAGGTAACGGGGGTTGGCGATAGGCGTGTAGGGAAACGCCTGGCCGATGACCGCCACGGCGATACCGTTCATGTCGCGGATCGTGTAGGGCGGAAAGACCGCTTCTTCGCCGAAGCTGATGTCGAAGACGTTCTGTGCGACGAACTCGATGTGGCCCGCGAGCTCGTTCTCGACGATTTCCAGCACACGCTCCTTGCCGTAGGTGAACTCCCAGTGACCGGTCATGATATCGACACCGAGAAGCTTGCAGGCGTCCACCATGTCCTGTCCCGAGGTCCACAGGGCTGTCGCTGAGCCCTGCCACGTGTCGCCGCTGTCGAGCAGCAGCGAATTGGGGCGCTGCGCGCGCAGGCGTTTGACGAGCGTAGCGAGATGGGCGAAACCGCCGACCTTGCCGAAGCGCCGTGCGGCCTCCTCGAAGTCGAGATAGGTGTAGGCATGCGCTTCCAGGCCGCCGGCAGGTATCGAATAATGCTTGAGCAGATTCTCGCCGACGATATGGGGCGACTTGCCGATCGCCGTGCCGACGCCGATGTTGATGCTCGGCTCGCGGAAATAGATCGGCAGGAGCTGCGCGTGGCAATCGGCGAAGTGCAGCAGCGAGACGTTGCCGAAGGGCGGGAGCTCATAGGGATCGCTGCCGGGTGAGTCGCTCTGCGCCAGGGCCGGCAGGTCGAAACCAGCGGCCGTTGCAGCGGCCATGACTTGCAGAAATTCTCGCCGTGAAATGCTCATGATGCTCCTGTGTGCGTTGTGGTGCCTGCGTCCAGCCGCTCAGAGGGAGAATGTTGCGGCTGTCGCGATGCCGGCGCTCTGACGCAGCTCAAAAAAAAGCCCGACCCTGGCTTCGGGTCGGGCAGTGCTTCGGCAGCAGCCGAGTACGTCGGCAGGGCAAACGCTGCCCCGCTCGGCGGCTACTGGCGCTGGCTCGGCGCCTTCACGGGCACGCCTTTGTTCATCACCGCTTCGTAGAACTCGAGCGCCTTGTACTCGTCGCTTTGCGGAGGCAATGCCTTGGCCCGCACCTGTTCGTTGCAGCCTGCATAGCGTCGATGCACCGTGCCCCACGGCCTGCCGGCCACCGCCCACTTCGTGCGATACACGGGAAAGCCCGTGGTGTGGCCCAGGCCCGCGCTCAGCACGTCGCCCCGCAGCTGCTTACCGGCGCTGTGGACGTGGCAGTTGGCGCACGAGAAATTGAGCTGGCCACGCTTGGTCCAGTAGAAGTTGCGGCCCTTCTCGAACCACTTCACGGCCCCCGGGTCGCTCGTGTCGACCGCCATCGGCTGACCGTTGAACTGTTCGCGAAACGCCGCCACGAGCAGCGCGATGTCGCCGGTCTTGAGATTCTTGATCGGTTCCTCGCCATTGGCCTCGAGACACGCGTTGATGTCCAGCTCGATAGTGCGAATGGTGTCTGCCGCCGCATCGTAGTAGGGGTACTGGGTCGCGGGAGGCTTGTCGGCGAAGCAGTCGGCGAAGGTCTTGCCGTTCTTGAACGGCTCGGCCCACATCTCGCGTCCCACCTCCATGTCGGGCTCGTAAGGCGGAAATTCCATCAAGAGTTCCCAGTTCGCCCGCCGCTCACCGTAGCTGGGCAGCACGTTGACGCCGTCCTGGTAATCTTCCAGCGCTACGTCCGGAAACTGCTTTTTGAAGTAGTCTTGAAACACCTGAACATCGTCGCTGATGTTCGTCGCAAACGTGCTCAGGGGCAGCCCGGCGATCAAGAGCGAGGCGCCGAGCATTGCGGATAAGCGCTTCATAGGTCCGTTCTCCTTCAGGGGTGTTCGTCCCAGCATCGGTTATTTCACCTTGGCTTCGGTGCCGCCGCTCTCGCCTTTGTTGTCCGTCCAGCTCACCGAGACCGTGTCGCCGGACTTCGCACCGCTCAAGGCGATCCCGATCAGCGGGTTCTTGCTCACCGCCGTCCCCAGGTTCGCCTGCGCCACCACCTTGCCGTTGTGCGCAAACTCCATCCGGTCAATGTAGTGCGCCGGCACCAGCTCCCCGGTCTTGGAGTCCTTGCGCAGGCCCGTCTCCATCGGATGCGACGCCAAACACAACACCACGTGCCGGTCGCCCTCCGCCTTGATCTTCATCTTCGTCGCTGCCATCGCTCAGCCTCCACAACCGCCAACCGTTACCTTGATCTGCTGCGATACCTGATAGAGCTTCTCACCGCTCTTCACGTAACACGTCACCTTCGACGTCTCACCCATCTTGATCCGCGCACTGTAATATCCCTCCGCCCCCATCAGCTCCAGCGACGAGGCAAACGGCGAAGGATTCTTCTCCACCACAATCGCAATCGCCTGCGGATCCGGCAGCGTCGTCGTCACCTTCACCGGAACCACCGCCCCGTTCTCCGCCTGCAGCGGCGCCTTGAACTCTATCGCGTCCGTCTCCTGCGCCTGCGTCATCCCAAAATAACTCTCCACACCCGCCTCAACCGTGTCCGCAGCAAACGCACCCTTCGGCCACGCCCCCGCCAACACACGCCCCGGCTTGAGCAAACCCGCCCCCGCCGCCACCGCCAGCAAACCTCCCGCCAGCGTGCCTCGCATGAATATTCGTCTGTTCATCCTCAATTTGCCCTCATGCTGTGCCCGCCGCGCCGCACGCGCCGGGTCGGTCTCGTCAAGTTCAGATGGTCGAGAGAAACTCCACGATCAGATCGATTTCCTGGTCGTTCAGAAGCTTGTGGGTGCCAAAAGGCGGCATCACGCTCTGCGGATTCCTTTCCAGGGGGTTGGCGATCTGCGCCCGCAGGTTCGCCTTGTCGGGATAGCGCTGCTTCATCGCCACCAGCGGAGGCGCGATGTTGCCACCCGGCGGCAGGGTCGCCGGCCACGCATTCACCACCACGGAGTGGCAGGCCAGGCAGTTGCCCTTGCGCCGGTTGATCGTCAGACACCAGCCTTTGGTCGCATCATCGGGGTTTTCGAGCTTGCCGCACTGGCGCTCGTCCGGGAGGGTCTGTGCCGATGCCGCCGGCACCTGTCCTACACCGGTGAGCAACAGAGCGGCTGCGCCAATTGCGGCCAGGGTCGTACCGAAACGTGCCATAGCTCCACCTCCGACTGCGTATATTGTGGGCCATCAGTACCACAAAACTGCTTTCCGCAGCAATGCAAACTTGTGCGGGCCGTAGCCATAAACGGAGCTAATACCCCCACAAGACGCCGGCCGGCGGGGAGGGCCGGCGCGGGCAACCGCATGCGTCTGCGCGGCGTCAGTTGTCCCGCAGCCGTCTGAGTTCGTCCTGGATTTCCTGGATGCGCGCATCGACGCTTGCCATGGCGTAGAAGCTGTCGCCCGCGTGTCGGCGCGCCGTGTAGAGTTGATCGAGCGCCCGCTCGAGGTCGCCGCTCAGATAATGGTGCTCCGCGAGGGCCTGGTAGGATTCGAACAGCGCGCCGCTCTCGCCGGCCGCCCGCGCGAACATCGCATAGAGCCTTGGATCGCCGGGATTGGCTCGAATGCGCTCGCGCAGCAGCGGTTTGGCATCGGCGGCACGACCGGATTTCATCAGCGCGTCAGCGTAGTACTGCGCCAGTGCGTCGTGATCGGGGTGCGCCCGCAGCGTGTCGTCGAAGATCTCCAGCGCGGCGTCGAAGTTGCCGGCGGCGACCTCCGCCTGGCCCTGCGCGATGCGATAGGGTACGTAGTCGGGCGACGCGGCCACCAGACGGGTGATCTCCTCGCGCGCACGCTCGAAGTGCGCACCACGCAGCAGCGCCAGCGCGTAGCCGTAGCGCGCCACCGCCGCATCCGGGGCACTGCCGTCGCGCAGCTTCTCCTCGAAATAGCGCACTATGTCGTCGGGGCGCGTGCCGAGAGTAGCGTAAATCTTGTTGCGGATATGGAGGAAGTCGGTGCCTTCAGCGCTCTCGCCGCGGGCGTAGCGGGCGGCGCGCGACTCCGCCTCGGCAACGCGATCCGGCGTCAGCGGGTGCGTGCGCAGGAACTCGGGTACGCCGCTGCTGTCCTGGATGCGCGACCATTGCTCCATGCGCTTGAAGAAAACGACCATGCCCTCAGGGTCGTAGCCGGCGGCGTTCAGCGTGCGGATGCCGATGGCATCGGCCTCGCGCTCGAAGTCGCGCGAGTAGCGCAGCTGCGAGTCAATCAGCGCCGCATTGGTTGCGGCGATCGCCGCCTGGCCGACTTGGCCTCCCAGCAGGATTGCGGCCACCATCGCCGCCGTCGCCGGAAGCGACTGCCGCTTGCTCTGCTCGATCATGCGCGGCAGGTGTCGCTGCGTGACATGCGCCACCTCGTGGGCGAGCACGCCGGCGAGCTCGCTCTCGCTGCTCGCCGCCATGATGAGACCGGAATGAACCGCAATATGACCGCCCGGAGCGGCGAAAGCGTTGAGGTTGGGGTCCTCGACGAGATAGAAACGGTAGTCGCGCTCGGGCGCGTCGCTCTGCGCGACGAGCCGCCTCCCCAGGGCGTCGATGTAAGCCGTCAGCTCGGGGTCGTCGATGAAACGCAGCTGCAGACGGGCGGCGCGCATGAATTGCTGCCCCAGCCGCTTTTCCTCGAGCGTGGACAGCACCCCGGCCGAGGTGTCACCGAGCTCGGGCAGGGCGCTCGTTGACTGGGCCCGGGAGGGGCCGCCGCCGGCGATCAGCGCCCCCAGTATCAGCGCGCCGGCGATCCACGCGGCGCAGCGCCGGTCTCCGGATCCGGTGACGGCCCGCAAGCGTGCACGGGGCTCGGTGGGTTGGGTCGCGGTCAATTTCTTGGTCGCGGTTGCTTGGGCAGAGGGCTAATGGTAGTTTAGTATTTCATGATATGCTGTCGCGGCGGCGACAGAGGCGGCCGCTCGAAGGCAAGCGCCCGCCCGGAGAGGGCGCGCGGACCTGGGATCTTCCGCGTGACGCTTCGGTCTCACGAATATGAGCCCGAGCGCGCCGGTTTCCAAGAGGGCCGGGTGCTGCATCGGCACGGTGTCATTGCGCAGGAGAACAAAATGGCTGAGTACGATCAAGAGCTGGACGCGCGCGGCCTCAACTGCCCGCTTCCCATCCTCAAGGCCAGGAAGGCGCTCAAGGATATGGCGGGAGGCCAGGTGCTGCGAATCATGGCGACGGATCCGGGCTCGGTGAAGGATTTCGAGGCCTTTGCCAACCAGACCGGCAACCAGCTGCTGAACTCCAAGGAGGAGTCCGGCGAATTTCATTTCCTGCTGAAGAAGAAAGCATCCTGACCCCGCGGCCGTGCGCGAGCCGGGCCGCGGCGGTGAAGGCACGTTGACGGAGGACGATCGATGAGCGACGAGAAGAGACTGGCCATCATTGCCACGAAGGGCACGCTCGATTGGGCTTACCCTCCGTTCATTCTGGCATCGACCGCCGCGGCGCTGGGCTATGAGGTCGGCGTTTTCTTCACCTTCTACGGGCTTCAGCTTCTGAAGAAGAAGCTGAGCCTGAAGGTCACGCCCCTGGGGAATCCGGGTATGCCGATGCCGCTCGGTATGGACAAGTGGTTCCCCGTTCTCGGCACCGCCGTGCCGGGAATGGAGGGCATGATGACCAAGATGATGAAGAGCAAGATCAAGTCCAAGGGTGTGGCGAGCATCGAGGACTTGCGCAATCTATGCCTCGAGGCAGACGTGAAGTTGATCGGCTGCCAGATGACGATCGATCTGTTCGACCTCAAGCGCGAAGACCTGATCGACGAGATCGAGCTGGGTGGAGCCGCGACGTTTCTCGATTTTGCCGGTGGGGCCGACATCAGCCTTTTCGTCTAGCGTCGCCGCGTCGCGGCGCTCGCCGCTCCCCGATGCCCGCGCATGCCCTACTTCGTTTACCGGGTAGCACCGTTCGGCGCGCTCACCCCCATCGGCGAGTTCGGCGTCTACAAGGATGCCAAGGCCTGCGCCATCGGGCATCGGGTCAATCAGGATGCCGCCGATCGAGACCGCGTGAGAATCGTGTTCGCCGCGGACGCGCTCGAAGCTGAGCAGCTTCTCACGATGCCGCGGGAGCGGCAGCCCTCCGAGGACGACTAGGTCCGGCGCCGACCGTCCGGCGCGTGCGGCGCCACGGCGCGCTCAGCCGTCACCCGGCGTAGCAGACCCACGTGGTGGCGATGTACTTGGTGTCGTTGGCGGGCGACACGCCGCGGTGGGGGTGTGTCCAGAAAGGCGGAAACAGGACGAGCTTTCCCCCCTCGGGACGGATCCTCACGCTTTGGAAGTGAAACTCCGTCTCGCCCCCGGCACCGCTCAGATCGTTCAGGTACCAGATGGCCACGAGCTGCCGCGTGCTGAACGCTCCCGGTCCCGCGTCGACATGCCAGTGGTAGAACTCGCCTGGACGCGTGCGCTGCATGTTGTAGCCCACGTCCTTGAAGCGGTTGTGGGCGAAGAACGGGTGGAGCTTCGCGAGCCCGCTGATTGCTGACTGGAGGGACTCGTGCAGGAGGGCGTCGATGTCTTCCCACTCGGCCCGGCCGCTGATACGCAGATCCGTGGAGCGCTTGATCGACGCCTCTTCGGCGGCGTGCTGGCCGACGCGCCCCGGGTAATGCTGTTCCGTGCGCTGCTCGAATCGGTGCACCATCTCCTCGCAGGTCCCGCCGCGCAGGGCGTGTCGGATTTCGTAGATGAAGCTGCCGGGCCCCGCCTCGGTCATCTGCGGCATCGAGGGGCGTGTCGGTGAGGCGGTCATGGTGCAGAGCGGCGACGGTGCGGGTTAAGGTTTATCAACCGGGGGCGGCACGACCCGAGCCGGCGGACGGACGGGGTTCGCGCGCCCGGGCGGTCCGCGGCGGCGTCGGTTCAGCGGCCCGCGTCGGCTGAGTCGCTCAGTACCTGGCCCGAGGCCAACACGAAGCGTGTGTTGAACATCTCTCCGTTGCAATCGATGTCTACCGAACGTACACCCGGGCAGCGGCTGACGATGTAGCCCGCCATCATCAGCAGCAGGCTCTGGTTGTTGGTGTGCACCGCCGTCAGGAGCCTGTCGGCGGCGATCTGGCAGCGCTGCACCGCGCTCGGATTGTCGACATAGCGCCGGCTCATCTGCCATCCTTTGCTCATGTCGTCGTCCATCTTCGCGAAGAACTCCTCCGCTCCCGCGACCAGGTCACTCGGTACCTCCAGTGTGCGAGATTTGCCTTCGATGACGACTTCCAGATTCACGATTGAGCGCTGCAGCGATTCCCATGGTTATGTTAGTGGATGGGCGGACCGCGGAACAACCGGCCCGCGGCCGCCGAGCGTCCGCGCTCCGAAGCGGGCGTCTGAGCGCCGATGCGGCCCGGCGGCGGGGGATGCCCGGTGATGCGGGAGGTGCCGGTGCTGGTGGAGCACGACCCCTCGCCGCTCAAGCTCGAGGTCCTGGGGGTGGAGGCTTGGCCCGTGAGCGAGTGCGCCGTAGGCACGCATGTACGCGCGTACGCCCACACGCAGACGTGTTATCTGCTCGCGGGACGGGCCGTCATCACCCCGCAACACGGCGAGCCGGTGCATGTCGGCGAGGGTGACCTGGTGACGTTTCTCGCAGGCTCTTCCTGTGCCTGGGAGATCCGCACGCCGGTGCGCAAGCACTGCAGCCCGGGGTGACGCCGATCTCCCTTTTGGGTGATTGTGCGCCGCTGCGGGTTTGCTCTATACGAACATTCGCACATCAATCGGCATTTGCGGGGAAGCCCCAGATGGACAAGTTCTACTACGAAACCGTCGATAAGCTCGAGACGATGGGGATTGCCCGGGAATACATCCAGGGCTGGGTCGGCGGTTACCTCAACAATCCCAAGCGCGAGGAGCAGCGGTTGACGGACGCCTATGCGGCGGGCTTCGAAGACGGCGCCGCTCGCGAGACCACTCATGCCGGGGACTGGAAGAGCTGAGAGCCCGCCGGCGGCGCGCTCACTCGGGGTCCGCCCCCGCCCTGGATTCTCCCGCGGCGGTGTCGAGTAGGTTGGACATGGCCTGGCGCAGGTGTCGCAGCGCTACCGGGGCGTCGATTTCCATCACCTGGTCGATCACCCAGCGGTTGGTCTGAGTCGAGCCCATCACCGACTGCACGTGCGCGCCGAGAGCGCGCAGCATCCCGTAGCCGGGACCGTTGGCGGAGAAGGAAGTTTCGGCGTACTCGGTCGCCCTCTCGTTGACAAGATCGATGAATGCATCGCCATACTCGCCGGGGCCGAGCACGTGCTCCTGATTGCGCTGCACCTGCCGAGCGGATTCGGTGGCAAGGCGCGTCACGAAGTGCTTGCGCGTGTCCTCGCCGGCCATCTGGGCGTAGGCCAGGCGGTCCGCCACGTGCACGAGAAATGCCATGTACTCACCGATGACGGCAATGCGCTGTCGGTCGTCTTCGTAGTCGAAGCGTTCGGCGTGGAGGTTTTTTGCCGCAGCCAGGGCGATCTGCCAGATAACGTAGGCGAGTGCGACGGCATTCTCCCCGACTGTCCGCGGGCGCTCTCTCTTGCGCCACTTGCTGCGAATGCGCAATGTCATGGAGCGGCCTCCGTGCTGCGAGGGGTTGCACGCGCTTTCATCGATGCTGCGCCAGGCCCATGTTGATCCGAATCGAGCATCTTCTCGGAGCTCGTCAGCTGAAGACCGTTCGCGCGCTGCTTGCCCGGGCGTCGTTCGTCGATGGAGTCGCCTCGGCGGGGCGGCTGGCGGCGGCTGTCAAAGTCAACGAGGAGCTCGCCCGCGACGAGCCCGTGCTGAGCGAGCTCAACGAACTGGTCATGGGCAATCTCGTCAGGCATCCGACTTACCAGTCTGCGGCACTGCCGCTCAAGGCCGCAACGCCGCTCTACGCTCGCTACCTGCCGGACATGACCTACGGCGCGCACGTCGACGACCCCGTGATGGGCGCAGGGGCAAAGTACCGTGCTGACATCGCCGTGACCGTTTTCTTCAGCGATCCCGACGAGTACGACGGCGGCGAGCTCAAGATCGAGACCGCATTCGGCGAGCAGTCGGTGAAAGAAGCCGCCGGCACGGCCGTCATGTACCCGGCATCGAGCCGGCATCGCGTCGGTGCCGTGACGAGGGGCATACGCCTGGTGGCGGTAACGTGGATCCAGAGCCTCGTGCGTGACGCGGGTCGCCGGGAGCTCCTCTACGAGCTCCACCGGGCGAGGGCCGCGCTGCTGAAGCGGGCGCCGCAAGCTCCGGAAACGGCCCGCGTGGACCTCGTCTACAACAATCTCGTGCGCATGTGGGCCGAGGTCTAGAGGCCGGCGCGGCGCGAAACGCCGGCGTGTGCCCGTGGCCCGCGACCGCCACAGCGCCCGCTCCCGCCTAGCGCTTCGAGCCCTTCTCCTCGTGGGCCAGCTCGACGACGCGGTTGGCCAGACGCGTGTACTCCTCCTTGTAGTTCTCGAGCGGGTGTCCGGCCGGCGGCGAGAAGTACTCGAGCTGGTCGACCCCGAACTCGTGCTCGTACTCCATGAACTGCTTTTGCATCTGCTGCATCTTTGCGATCAGCTCCTCTTTCTCTCCCATTGCCGTTGCTCCGTCGTGTCTGCGGCGTCCCCCGACGATGGGCCGGTCGGCGCCTTGGAAAATCGACCGGCTGCAAAAGGCCGCCGCGCGCCGCAGCGGTCGCAGACGGTCGCCTCAGTCGTTGTCGCGCTGCGCCTGCAGCGTGCCGATGCCTTTGTGGGGGACGAACAGCCCGCAGCCCAGCTTACGCCCAGGACCGACCCCCACCTCCTGCAGACGGACTGACTCGTGCGGTTCGAGGTCCGCCAGCAGGACGCTGCGTGTGAGCAGTGTCTCGTCGTCGGTGGCGATCGTGTGCGCGCGCCCGCACAACAACTTGCGTACGGTGATGCCGAGCTGCGCGAGCTCGCTGGCGACGTCGTTGGCGAATTCGGTTTCGTCCGTGCCGCCCCGGTCTACGACGTGGCGTGCGTATATCGTGTTGTGAGCGCTCAAACTGCGCACCTTCGACGCCCCCACTTCCATCGGGTGACCGGCGATCGTCAGGGTCCGTCCGCTCAGGGCGCCAACGTCGGCGACCCGGCGCTCGGGCAGGCGCAGCACGAAGCGCGTGCGTCTCGACAGGTACAGCAACGCGCCCTCGGCGTGCTCGGGTCGATACCAGCCGTTGCCTGATTCGGCGCCGTGCATTGAGTGAATGCCGACGCCTCGCTCCTCGTCGAGCCAGGGCAGCGCGACACGCACGGCGCCGAGCAGCGCCTGCGCGTGATCGAGGGGCAGCCGCGGACACACGACCCGAAACGAGACATCGACCACGTCACGGGGCACGGGGTAGCTCTCGGCGGGCGAGTCGTCGGACCAGAACATGGCTTACTGCGGCCCGTGCCGCGAGTCGAGCACCGCCGTGAAGACGGCCTCGACCCGATCCTCCCAGTTGTCGGGAGTGTCGGCGAAAGGCGGCTTTACATCGATGCGCAGGAATCGTTCGCCGTCGCGGGCTCTGGCCGCGACGACGCCCAGCAACTCGTCGAAGGAACCGACCTCGTGGTGTTGTATGAGCAACTCACTCAGCCAGATCACTGCGGCACCCCGGGCTCATCGGCATCCGCTGGCGCGATTGCGGCGTGATCGAGATAGCGCGCGCGATACACGAGGCGACCGCCGCCGCTTTCAGGGTCGTCGCGGAACGCGCTGCGCGTATGCAGCACGTTGTTGCAGATCAGGCCCTGGCCGGCCTCGAGCCGGTGGCGCACGATGTACGGCGATGGCGACGCCAGCAATTGCGCCAGGGCCGAAGCGGCTGCCTGCAGCGTGGGCGCCGGCTTCCAGACGACATGGCGTTTGCGTGCCGTGTAGCGCATGCGCAGCCGGCCGCCGCCGGCGCCGACGACGAACACCGGACCGGCGCGGGCGGGTCGCAGCACGTGGCCCTCCTGTACGTTGGCGGGGATCGTCATCGCGTCGGGCGCCATCAGCGCGCGCACGAACTCGACATCGGCGTCGCGCAGATGTACGTAGGCGATTTCGTGATCCAGAACGGCGGTGTCGCCTCCGGAGGTCGCGGGGCGAGCACAGTGCAGCACGAAAGCGCGCACGGGTCGTGCGGCGCAATTGTAATAGCCGTCCGTGTGCCAGTTCAGGCGCGCGCTCGTGTACGGCACGTATTTACCGAGCGCCGCGTCTGCCGTCGCGCACAGCGACGTCACGCCGTCGTCGCCGGCCCCCGGGTTGGTGTCGAGCCGCCGCATCCCGAGTTGTGCCGCCAGCTGCAGCACCGCCTTTTGCGGCCGTGCCGGGCTGCGCCGGCACGCGTAGAAGGCCATGTTGGCGCCGCGCAGACGCGTTGACAGGGCTTGGCGTTCGGCGTTGCTCAGCGCCGTCGGGTCCTCGATCTCCACCACCAGATCGCCGAGCAGCCGCCGGCAGCGCTCGAGCTTCTCGTCGCGCCAGCGTGCGTAGGCAGCGGTCGCGTCGGGGTCGAACGGTCCTCCCGAGCCGACGTCGACGGCGGCATCGGGGCGCTCTGGGCTTGGGGACAGCATGGTCATTGATGATTTTCCGAGGCTGCAATTCTAATCCACGCGCCGATTGATGTAAGCTGCCCCAAGCACAGAGAGGGCCGCAACGGCTCGGTGCTATCCCGATCGGGATAGGGTCTGAGGCGAGTGCCATCCCCGATGGGTAGGGTTTGCCGGGGCGTAGCGGGAATACAATTGAAGAGGGCCCGGAGCCGCTTGGATTTCGTGCCGTGGCGTCGCGCGCAAGCCGGCGTCGTCGCGTGCCGTACGGTCAGGAGAGCAGAGACATGACGCAGAAGAAGCACCATCCCACTCCGATGCTGGACGAGCTCGAGAACGGCCCCTGGCCGAGCTTCATCTCGGGCATCAAGCGGCTTCGTGATCAGCATCCGGACGGCCGTATCAACGGTGTGGCCAATGATCTGCTGGGACAGCTCGAGCACTCCTACGAGACCCGCAAGGGCTACTGGAAAGGGGGCACGGTCAGCGTCTACGGCTACGGCGGTGGCATCATTCCGCGTTTTTCCGAGGTGGGTCAGCAGTTCCCCGAGTCGCGCGAGTTCCATACGCTGCGGGTGCAGCCGCCGGCGGGCAATTTCTATACCACCGACGTACTGCGGCAGCTCGGCGAGAGCTGGGAGAAATGGGGTTCGGGGCTCGTCACCTTCCACGGACAGACGGGCAACATCATGTTCATCGGCGCCACCACCGAGAACACGCAGCATTTTTTCAACGAGATCAACGATTACGGCTTTGATCTCGGCGGCGCGGGTCCTTGCGTGCGCACGAGTCAGTCGTGTGTCGGCGCAGCGCGCTGTGAGCAATCCTGTTGCAACGAGCACAAGCTGCACCGCACGCTGGTCAATAATTTCACCGACGACATCCACAGGCCAGCACTGCCTTACAAGTTCAAGTTCAAAGTCTCCGGTTGTCCCAACGACTGCATGAACGCCATCGAGCGCGCGGACTTTGCCGTGATCGGCACGTGGCGCGATGAAATCAAGGTCGACCAGGCCGAAGTCAAGGCTTTCGTCGAACGCAAGGGCCGCCAGTATGTGATCGACAACGTCATCACTCGCTGCCCCACCAACTGCATGTCCTTGGCCGATGACGACACGCTGCAGATCGAGGACCGCAACTGCGTGAAGTGCATGCACTGCCTGAACGTGATGAACCGGGCGCTCTCGCCGGGCGACGACAAAGGCATCTCGGTGTTGATCGGCGGCAAGCGCACGCTCAAGATCGGCGATCTGATGGGCACGGTGGTGGTACCGTTCATGCGGCTCGAGAGCGAGGAGGATTACGAGCGGTTGACGGAGCTCGCCGAGGAGACAATCGACTTCTGGGCCGAGAACGGGCTCGAGCACGAACGCATCGGCGAGATGATCGAGCGCATCGGCCTGGTGAATTTTCTCGAGGGTGTGGGGGTCGACGTCGATCCGAACATGGTGACGCATCCGCGCGAGAGCTCCTACGTGCGCATGGACGGCTGGGACGAAGAGGCGAAGAAGTGGTTCGAGCGCAAGCGCGGGTCGCAGCAGGCGGCCTGACAGCCCGGGTTCAGCGACAGAGAAACTGACGAGCGGAAACAAGGCGATGGCAGAGGCGCAGAAGCAAAAGCCCCGCATGCCCATTGAATCGGGCTGCCCGGACGGGTTTCAGTACATGCACCCCGTGATGGTGAAGAACTTCGGCCAGTGGAGCTACCACGAGCATCCGCGGGCGGGGGTGCTGCGGCACGTCGCTCACAGCGGCGACGAGATATGGACCGTCAAGGCGGGCACGCAGCGGATACTCGACGTGTTCACGTTGCGCAAATTATGCGACATCGGCGACGAGTATGCCGACGGCCACGTCCGCTTCACTATCCGCAGCAACATCGAGTACATGGTCAGCGATGCCGCCAAGGTGCAGCCGCTCATCGGGGCGCTCGAGTCGGCCGGATTTGTGGTGGGCGGCACGGCCAACTCCGTGACTTCCATCTCCCACACGCAGGGATGGCTGCATTGCGACATACCGGGCACCGACGCGTCCGGCGTCGTCAAGGCGATGATGGACGAGCTCATCGACGAGTTCAAAAACTGCAACATGCCCAACCGCGTCCATATCACCACCTCGTGCTGCCAGATCAATTGCGGCGGCCAGGGCGATATCGCGATCAACGTTCAGCACACCAAGCCGCCGCGCATCAATCACGATCTGGTCGCCAACGTCTGCGAGAGACCGTCCGTGGTGGCGCGTTGTCCCGTGGCCGCGATACGGCCTGCCCAGGTCAATGGCAAGCCGACCCTCGAGGTGGACGAGAAGAAATGCATCTGCTGCGGCGCCTGCTACCCGCCGTGTCCGCCGATGCAGATCAACGATCCCGAGCACACCAAGCTCGCCATCTGGGTCGGCGGCAACCACTCCAACGCGCGCAGCCGGCCGAGCTTCCAGAAGCTGGTCGCGGCGGGCGTCCCGAACAACCCGCCGAGGTGGCCCGAGGCCACCGCCATCGTCAAGCGGATTCTGCGGGCGTACAAGGATGACGCCAAGGACTGGGAGCGCATCAACGACTGGATCGATCGCATCGGCTGGCCGCGATTCTTCGAGCTGACCGGCCTGCCCTTCACCAAGTACCACATCGATCACTGGCGGGGATCGCGCAAGAGCCTCAACTCCTCATCCTACATTCGGTTCTAGATTCCTCGGGCAGGCAGATGAAGTTCGCGGTCATGGTCAGCGAAGGGCCTTACACGCATCAGGCCTCCGATACGGCCTACCAGTTCGCACGGGCGGCGCTCGAGATGGGCCACGAAATCGTGCGCGTGTTCTTCTACCACGACGGCGTCAACAACGGCACGCGCCTGACCACGCCGCCGCAGGACGACCGCCACATCGTCAATCGTTGGACGCAGCTGGCCGCGGATCACGATCTCGATATGGTCGTTTGCGTCGCAGCCGCACAGCGTCGCGGAATCGTCGATGCCGACGAAGCGAAGCGTAACGGCAAGGACGCGGACAACATCGCCCCCGGCTTTCGCATCTCCGGTCTGGGCCAGCTGATAGAGGCGGGGATCAAGGCCGACCGTCTCATGGTGTTCGGGGATTAGCGTCCGAGGGGGGGAGCCATGGCTGCGGACGAGGAATACTCGGATGAAGGCGGAGCGCCAGGCGGTGTCATCAAGAAGTTCATGTACGTCAACCGGCATGCGCCCTACGGCACGGTGTACGCCCTCGAAGGCCTCGAGGTCGCGCTGATCGGCGCCGCGTTTGAGCAGGACGTGAGCATGGCCTTTGTCGACGACGGCGTGTATCAGCTGAAAAAGGGTCAGGACACGACGGAAAGTGACATGAAGAACTTCTCGCCCACCTACCGAGCGCTGGAGATGTATGACGTTGAGAAGCTCTATGTAGAGCGAGCCTCCCTGGAGCAGCGCGGACTGAGCGAAGAAGATCTCATCGTGCCGGTTGAGGTGCTGGAAACGGCCGAGCTCGCGGCGCTGATGGAAGAGCAGGATGTCATCCTGGATTTCTGACGCATAAACGATGTTGCACACCGTCAACAGATCCCCTTTCGAGAGGAACAGCCTCGAAACCTGTCTTCGCCTCGCCGTGCCCGGCAGCGACATCCTTCTCATCGAGGATGGCGTGTACGCGGCACTGAAGGGTACGGCAGTGGAAGCCCGCGTGCAGCAGGCGGTCAAGGACCACAGCCTGTTCGTGCTCGGTCCCGATCTCAGGGCGCGCGGCATGGCCGACGGCGACCTGATCGAGAACATTACCGTGATCGGCTACGACGGATTCGTCGAGCTGGCAGTGAAGAACGAGCGGGTTCAGTCCTGGCTCTGAACGGCGAAAGGAACCGTATTGACAAAGGAGAATCACCATGGCGCTTGAAGTCGAAGGGAAGGTGTTCGACACCGATGAGGAAGGCTATCTGCAGAACCTGGGCGACTGGACGCCGCAGCTGGCAGAGAAGATGGCGGAGATGGACGACTGCCCGCTTACGGACAATCACTGGGAGGTGATCAACTTTCTGCGGGAATATTACGACGAGTACCAGATCGCCCCCGCGGTCAGGGTGCTCACCAAGGCCATCGGCAAGAAACTCGGCAAGGACAAGGGCAACAGCCGCTACCTCTACGAGCTGTTCCCGTACGGGCCGGCGAAGCAGGCCTGCAAATATGCCGGTCTGCCGAAGCCGACCGGCTGCGTCTGAGGTCCCGCGATGGGGCGCTCTCCGGCGCCCCGTCGGCCGCCTGCCCCGGCGCGGGCAGCACGGGTGACCGGTGCTCACTGTCCTCTTCGCGCTCGTTCTCTACTTCGCCTTCGCGGTCTTCGCCATCGGTGTCGCGCGGCGCGTTGTCATGTACGCGCGCACGCCTGCGCCGCTGGTCATTCCGACCACGCCGGCGCCGACGACGCGTGCCGGCGTCGTCGCCCGGATGCTGAGGGAGGTTGTTCTCTTCGAAAGCCTCTTCAAGGGCGCAAAGTGGACCTGGCTGTTCGGCTGGGTGTTCCACTTTGCCCTGCTGCTCGTGCTGATGCGCCACCTGCGCTACTTTCAGGAGCCCATCTGGTGGTGGGTTGCGGCTGTGCAGTGGGCAGGCGTTTACGCGGGCTACGCCATGGTCGTCGGGCTTGCGGGTCTGTGGGCACGGCGCCTGCTGGTGGATCGCATACGCTACATATCGGCGCCCTCGGATTTCCTGATGCTGGCGTTGCTGCTCGCCATCGCGGCGTCGGGCCTGCTCATGAGATACGTCTGGCACACGGACATCGTGGCATTGAAGGCATTCACCCTGGGTCTGATCCGGTTCGACTGGCAGCCGCTGCCGGCGGATCCGCTGCTGCTCGTCCACCTGCTGCTGGTGGCCGCGCTGATGGTCGTGTTCCCGTTCAGCAAGCTGCTGCACGCTCCGGGGGTATTTTTCAGCCCCACACGGAACCAGACGGACGACCCGCGCGAGCGTCGACGTGTTGCGGGCTGGGCAAAGCAGTTCGGCGTCGACGGGCGCTCGCAGTAAATTGATAGGGAAGATGGCGCAGTCCGCACCCGGCAAGCAGCAGGTGGAGGCCCCCCCGGTGCCCGTCCATCTCGAGGTTCCGTCCGTGAAGGTCGACGCCATGGCGCACTCCAAGCCCTTTGTCGCCAAGCCGGAACACCAGGCGCCGCTGGGCTATCCCGGAGAGCTGGTCGAGAACTGGAAGGACGTCGCACTCGACAAGATGGGCGAGCTGCTCGGGAAGTACCGCTCGCTGCAGGTTTTCCTCGATGCCTGCGTCAAATGCGGCGCCTGCACCGACAAGTGTCACTACTACCTCGGCACGGGTGATCCCAAGAACATGCCGGTGGCGCGGCAGGATCTGCTGCGCAACGTTTACCGGCGCTACTTCACCGTGGCGGGCAAGTACTTTCCGAAGCTGGTCGGGGCCGTGGATCTGAGCGAGCAGGTCATCGAGGACTGGTACCGTTACTACCACCAGTGCTCGGAGTGCCGCCGCTGCTCGGTGTACTGCCCCTACGGTATCGACACGGCGGAGATCACCATGGCGGGCCGGGAGATCCTCGACTCCATCGGGGTCGGCCAGAAGTACGCCAACGAGATCATCTCCAAGGTTTACAAGATCGGCAACAACCTGGGTCTGCCGGCGCCGGCGCTGGCCGATACCCTCGAAGGGCTGGAAGAGGACGTCAAGGAGGATACCGGGGTGGACGTTCGCTTCCCCCTCGATGAGAAGGGCGCTGAGGTTCTGCTCGTCACGCCTTCGGCGGACTTCTTCGCCGAGCCCCACGTCGACGGGCTCATCGGCTACGGCAAGGTGTTTCATCAGGCCGGCGTCAGCTGGACGCTCAGCTCCCACGCCTCCGAGGCGGCCAATTTCGGCATCTTCATCGGCAGCTACGAGCACATGCAGCGCGTCGCCGCACGCATCCGCGAGGCGGCGCTCGATCTGGGCGTCAAGCGCATCGTTGTCGGCGAGTGCGGTCACGCCTGGCGCGTGGCTTACAGCTTCTGGAACACGCTGATCGGGCCCTTCGACTTTCTCGATCGCAATTACCCTGTTCCTCAGCACATCTGCGAGTTCACCTACGACCTGCTGCAGCGCGGAGCGCTGCGGCTTGATCCCGAGACCAACGACGACAAGGTGGTCACCTTTCACGATTCGTGCAACGTCTCGCGCGCCTCGCGCATGGGTGATCGACCCGGAGGCCAGTTTCTCATTCCACGCGCGCTCATTCGGGCCTGCTGCAATCGCTTCGTCGACATGGCGCCGGAAACCACCCATGAGGCGACTTTCTGTTGTGGCGGAGGCGGCGGGTTGCTGACCGACGATCTCGTCGAGCTGCGGGTAAAGGGGGCGCTGCCGCGCGTGCAGGCACTCAAGCGGGTGATAGAGGAGGACGGCGTTACGCACATGGCTGCCATATGTGCGATATGCAAGAGTCAGTTTACCAAGGTGCTGCCCTATTACGGGCTCGGCATGGATATGATCGTGAGCGTGCATCAACTGATCGGAGATGCCCTCGAGCTGCGCAGCGCGCAGTGATGACTCACGGGTGACACCAGATACAGCTGAGAGGACCAAGGCGGGATAAGATGGCGATTACGGCACAGGATCTCAAGAAAGGACTGACATTCCGGGCGTTCAAGGACGGCGATCACCAGTGGTCCAGCTGGGGTGAGGCGATCTTCGAAGGCGAGCACTCGCACAAGTGTCCGACCTACGTGCATCGCACGCCCCCGTGCCAGGGCAGCTGCCCCTCCGGCGAGGACATTCGCGGCTGGCTGCAGATCGTGCGCGGCATGGAGAAGCCGCCGCAGGACCTGAGCTGGCAGGAATACGCCTTCCGGCGCGCCACCGACGCCAACCCGTTCCCCGCCATGATGGGGCGTGTCTGCCCGGCGCCTTGCGAAGACGGCTGCAACCGCAACAACGTCGAGGACTTCGTCGGCATCAACGCCGTCGAGCAGTTCATCGGTGACACGGCTTACCGCGAGGGCTATGCCTTCGTCGACGCAGCGCCGCTGACGGGCAAGCGCATCGCGGTGATCGGCGGCGGCCCGGCGGGGCTGGCGGCGGCCTACCAGCTGCGACGAAGAGGCATCGCTTCGACGATCTTCGACGAGCACGACGAGCTCGGCGGCATGTTCCGCTACGGCATTCCCGGCTATCGCACCCCGCGGGAAGTTCTCGATCACGAGATCAAGCGCATCCTCGATATGGGCGGCATCGACACCCGCCTTGGAACCCGCGTCGGCAGGGACGTCACCGTCAAGGAGCTGGAAGCCGAGTTCGATGGCGTGGTCTGGGCCATCGGCTGCCAGGTCGGACGGGCATTGCCGGTGCCGAACGGCGACGCGTCGAACTGCATCAGCGGTGTCAAGTTTCTGGAAGCCTTCAATCGAGGCACGCTCAAGGTCACGACGGGCAAGATCGTCTGCGTCGGCGGCGGGGACACCTCAATCGACGTCGTCTCGGTGGCGCGACGGCTTGGTAAGATCGAGAAAACGCATTCGAAGGATCGTCTCGAGAACGTGATCGGCGGACACGTGGCCCAGGATGCCGCCATCGTCGCCGCCCGCGAGGGCGCCGATGTCACCTTGACCGCGCTGTTCGCGCGCGAGGAGATGACCGCCGCGGAGCACGAAGTGCACGATGCGCTGCGCGAAGGGGTGAAGATCTTCAATCGAGCCATGCCGACCGAGGTGCTCGTTGGCGACGACGGCAGGGCATACGCCCTGAGAATGGCGAAGTGCACGATGGAAAAGGGTGTGCCGGTTCCCATCGAGGGCACCGAGTTCGAGCTCGAGTGCGACCTCATAGTCGCCGCTATTGGCCAGGCGGGAGATCTCGAAGGGCTCGAGGAGTTCGACAACGGTCGCGGCCTGATCGATGCCGACCCCTTCTTCCGTGTTCCGGATCGGCCCGGGCATTTCGTCGCCGGCGACATCGTAAGACCACACTTGCTCACCACGGCCATCGGCCAGGCGTCCATTGCGGCGGAAAGCGTCGTTGCTTTCCTGAACGATACGGAGATTTCGAGAAGACCCAAGGTCGATGTGCACCACTTCGACCTCATGCAGAAGCTGCGCGAGTCGCACCTGGAGCCGACGCCCTATGACCACCGGCAGGACTGGGGCACCTGTTACGACGAATACGCGGTTCACAACTACGAAGATCGTTCGACCCACGAAATTATCTCCTCGGATCGGCTCTTTCTCGGGCACTTCGAGCATGTGCCGCGTCAAAAGCGCGCGGAGATCGGCCCCGGTGCCGACGAGGTGATGGGCCATTTCGAAGAAAGGCTCGTCGGGCTCGACGACGAGCAAGCGATGGCCGAGGCCAAGCGCTGCATGAGCTGCGGCATGTGCTTCGAGTGCGACAACTGCGTTGTATTCTGCCCTCAGGATGCGGTGTTTCGCGTGAAGAAGGATCGGTCCACCACGGGCCGCTACGTCGACACCGATTACTCCCGCTGCATCGGTTGCCATATATGCGCGGACGTGTGTCCCACGGGTTACATCGACATGGGCCTGGGGGAGTAAGGTGCTCGGGCCGCTCGGGCGCGTGTGTCAGTCAGCCGGGCTCGTGGCGGGGTTTATGATGTGCATGCTGACGTTGCCCGCCCGGGCCGAGGTTCCTCTGCCAAACGTGCCGCGCGGAAAGGGCGAGCGCTGCGTCGAGCCCGTGGAGCTCATGCGGCGTGACCACATGGAGTTTCTGCTGCACCAGCGCGATCTCACGGTCCACGACGGTGTGCGGTCCAAGCGTCACAGCCTTGTCGAGTGCATTGCCTGTCATGCCGAGCGTAATGAAAGCGGTGCCTACGTTCCGATCAACGCCCCGGACCAGTTCTGTGAGGGATGCCACACCTACGCGGCCGTCGACATCGACTGCTTCGAGTGCCATGCCACGGTGCCGCCGGCGACGGACGGCGCCGGCGGCGCGGGCCTGGACCGCCTGGCGCGGACCGAGGCGCGGCCATGATTGACGGCCGGGCCGGAGCGCGTGCCGAGCGACGTGCGTTTCTCGGCAAGGCCGCGGCAGGAGGCGGCGCCGCCATGCTGGCGCTCGCCCCCGGCGTGCGCCTGGTCGAGCTCGCGCTGGCGAAACCGGACGAGGAGAGGGTCGACGCCGGTGTGCGTTGGGGGATGCTGATCGATACCGCTCGCTGCGCGCAGGGATGCCAGGCGTGTGTCGATGCCTGCAACGAAGAGCACGGGCTCACCGGTTTCGATCGCCCGCAGACCGATGCGCAGTGGATTCGCAAACTCGATGTGCGCGATCCAGCGACCGGAAGGGAATTCTCTTTGCCCATGCTGTGCCAGCACTGCGAAGAGCCGCCGTGTGTTGACGTATGCCCCACGGGCGCGTCGTTCCGGCGCGACGACGGCATCGTCCTCGTCGACAAGCACACCTGCATCGGCTGTCGCTATTGCATGATGGCCTGCCCGTACAAGGCGCGCTCGTTCATACACGAAACGCTGAGCGGGCAGAAGCCCTACTCGCCGCGGGGCAAGGGCACCGTGGAGAGCTGCACGTTTTGCGTTCATCGCGTCGATCGTGACGAGTTACCGGCCTGCGTCGAGGCGTGCGCGGCCGACGGCGGCGGCGCCATGACCTTTGGTGATCTGAACGACGCCGACAGCGCCGTGTCCCGACGTGCGCGCGAGGCGGCGCACACCGAGCTGCGCGCCGATCTGCGCCTCGGCACCGGGGTGCGCTACGCCGGCGTGTGATCCGCGTCACGAGCGGCAAGCGGCACGAGGGACATGGCGATCACGCGATATCGACCCATCGAAGCGGGCGGCGGCTATTACGCGGTGCTGTCGGTGCTGCTGGCGCTGGTCGCCGCCGGGGCCTATGCCGCCCATTTCATGGACGTCAACGGTCATTATGTGACGGGCATGAACAATCAGATCGTGTGGGGCGTGCCACACGTGTTCGCCGTGTTTCTCATCGTGGCGGCCTCCGGGGCACTGAACGTGGCGTCGATGGCGTCCGTGTTCGGTCGTCTGGCCTACAAGCCCCTGTCGCGGCTTTCCGCCCTGCTCGCCATCACACTGCTGGTGGGCGGTCTCGCGGTGCTGGTGCTCGACCTCGGGCGCCCGGACCGTCTGATCGTCGCCATGACCCACTACAACTTCAGGTCCATATTCGCCTGGAACATCTTTCTCTACACGGGCTTCATTGTCATCGTGGCGCTTTACCTCTGGCTCATGTTCGAGCCACGTCTGGATCGGTATGCATCCTCCGCCGGGATCGTGGCGTTCGTGTGGCGCATCGTGTTGACGACGGGCACCGGGTCCATATTCGGTTTTCTCGTCGCGCGCGAGGCTTACGATGCGGCCATCATGGCGCCGTTGTTCGTCGCCATGTCCCTGTCTTTCGGTACCGCCGTGTTCATCGTCTTTCTCATGGCGCTCTGCCGCGGCTTCGACTGGCAGCTGGGCGATGCGATCGTGATGCGGCTCGGGAGGCTTCTCGGTATTTTCGTGGCCACGGTTCTGTACCTGTCCCTGGCCCAGCACCTGACCAGTCTCTACGCGGCCGAGCATCACCGGGTAGAGCGCTTCCTGTTGCTCGAGGGCGGCGTCTACACGGCCGTGTTCTGGTTGGTGCAGGTGGTGCTCGGCGGGCTCCTGCCGCTGGCCCTTTTCTATCTGCCGCGTTTTCAGGGCCGGCACGCCGCCGTTGCTCTGGGCGCCGCGCTCGTCCTCGTCGGCGGTCTCGCCCAGCTCTACGTGATCATCATCGGCGGCCAGGCGTATCCCCTGACCCTGCTTCCGGGCATGCAGGTGAGCAGCAGTTTCTTCGACGGCGTCGTGGCGAGCTACGCGCCGAGCTTGCCGGAGATTGCGCTCGGCGTCGGTGGGGTGGCCCTGGCGCTGCTGATCGTCATGCTGGCAATGCGCGTGCTGGCTTTCGTGCCGGTGCGCCTCGAGGACATGCATGCCGGCGGCAACTCCCCGGAATCCGAGCCCCAAGGGCTGAACCCCTCATGATGCCGTACCGTGGCGCCTGCGGTGACGCTGCGGACTCCGACGTGCGGCGCGGCACCCAACCATGCACCGCCTGCTGATATCCGCTGCGCACAAGTCGTCGGGAAAGACGACTCTCGCGCTGGGTCTTTGCGCGGCACTGGCCGCCCGCGGCCTGCGGGTGCAGCCTTTCAAGAAAGGGCCCGACTATATCGATCCGACGTGGCTTGCGCTCGCCGCCGGGCAGGAGTGCGTCAATCTCGATTTCTATACCATGGAGGACGACGAGATAGAGGCGGCCTTCGCCCGGCACGCTTTTGGCGCGGATGTCGCGCTCGTCGAGGGCAACAAGGGTCTCTACGACGGCCTCGCCCTCGATGGCAGCAACAGCAATGCGGCCCTGGCAAGGCTTCTGCGCACCGCGGTGCTGCTCGTCATCGATGCCCGCGGCATGACCCGCGGCATCGCGCCCCTGATATTGGGCTACCAGGCATTCGAGCCGGACATCGACATCCGCGGGATCGTTCTGAACAAGCTCGGCGGGCAGCGCCACGAGGGCAAGCTGCGTGCCGTGATCGAGCATTACACCGATGTGCCGGTCGTGGGCGCCGTGTATCGCGACCCCGCTCTCGAGATCTCGGAGCGTCACCTGGGCTTGATGCCCAGCCACGAGGTTTCCGGCGCGCGGGCGCGCATCGACACCATCGCCGCCTCCATCGCCGGTCAGGTCGATGTGGATGCCGTGCTCGCCCTGGCGCACGGCGCCCCGCTGGCGGGAGGGGTGCTTCGACCGGTCGCCGCCCGCCACCCGGACGTTCGCATCGGCGTGCCCCGCGATGCCGCCTTCGGTTTTTACTACGCCGACGACCTCACGGCTCTCAGAGACGCCGGCGCCGAGCTGGTTCGCTTCGATGCGCTCGTCGACGAGACCCTGCCGTCGGTGGACGGCCTGTTCATCGGCGGCGGATTCCCAGAGACTCACATGGAGGCCCTCGAGCGCAACGCCCGCCTGCGCCGGGAGATACGGGAGTTCGCACACAGTGGAAGGCCGGTCTACGCCGAATGCGGCGGCCTGATGTATCTCTCACGCAGCCTCTCCTGGGAAGGTCGCCGCTGCGACATGGTCGGCGCGCTGCCCCTCGACTGCGTCGTCATGTCGCGGCCGCAGGGTCGGGGTTATGTCAGGCTGCGAGAGACCGCCAGCGCTCCGTGGCCGCGAGTCGGTGCGGGCGCGCAGACGGAGATTCCCGCCCACGAGTTTCATTACTCGCGCGCAGAGAATCTCGGCGCCGATGTCGACTTCGCCTACGATGTCGTGCGGGGCGCCGGTATCGACGGCCGTCACGACGGCATGCTCTGGCGTAACGTGCTGGCGGCGTATTCCCATCAGCGCCACGTGCGCCGCAATCCGTGGACGGCGCGGTTCGTCGAGCACGTTCGCCGATGTACACGTCGTCGGGGCACAAGCCCGACACGGGCATCCTCCGAGACGCGACTCGGCGCCTGCTGATGCCCGTTACCGTCACCGACAGGGCCCTGGCGCAGATTCGCGCGGCGACTCAGGAAGCCCACGCCCAGGGCATGGCTCTGCGCGTCGCGGTGAGACGCAGAAGCGACGGATCGCTTGAGTACGCGATGGGCTTCGATGAGCCCACGGACGTGGACACACGGATCCGTGCGGACGACGTCGAAGTGGTGGTGGCGCCGACCAGCATCGATCTTCTGCAGGGCACGACCCTGGACTTCGTGGAGCTCGATTCCGGGGAGTTCCAGTTCATCTTTCTGAACCCGAACGACCCCGCCCACGTGCCGCCGCGAGACGAGTGACTCCTCGCGGCCCGCCGGCGCCGCGCCCTCGCGTGACGCTGCCGTTGGCGGCGCCGGAATCGAGGCGGTTTGTCCCCGCTTGCCGGCAAATGGCGTAGAATTCCACGGTCGAGAGCCCGACACGCGATGGCGGCAGGGCAGTCGAGTGACTCAGTGACGAGCGCCGTATCCAACAGCGAATTGTGGCAGCGCCTCCGCAAGGCAGGTCGCTGGATTCTTCCCAGACCCCTCGGTTGGCGGCAAGAGGAGCTCGGGCGGGCGCGCCGGCACTTCGCCTGGGTGCTGGCGGGGATCGCGTCGACCATCGTCACGCTGCTGGCGATCGGTTTCCTCATCTGGCGATTTCCCCAGGCCGCTGCGGCGCTGTGGCTGGCGCAAATTCTGGTGGTGGCGATCCTGGTGGCCCTGATTGGCGCGGCGCTGGTGTGCGTGCAGCGCTGCTTCCTGCAGCCGTTGGCCCACCTGCGCGACTGGGCGGCGCAGGTGCGCGGCGGCAACCTGGCGGCGCGACTGCCCGCAGCCCAGAGCCAGGAGTTTGCCGGTCTCGCCCAGGACGTCAACGAACTCTCGGAGGCGCTGCAGGCGCTCTCACGCGACATGAACGCCCGCGCGGAGGGACAGACGGCGCGCCTGGCGCGAAAGACGCGGTCCCTGGAGCTGTTGTACCAGGTGGCGGCGAGCATGAACCTCGCCGGCGACATCGACGGCATGCTGACGCGACTGCTTTACGCCCTCAGCGATCTCGTCGGCGCGCGTGCCGCCTGCGCGCGGCTGCTCACCGACGAGGGACGGATGCGACTTGTTGCCAGCGTTGGGCTCGGCGGCGGCATCGTGGCCCGTGAGCGCGACATGCCGGCGGGGGAGTGCGCGTGCGGCAGGGCACTCAACGAAGGAAGGCTTGTGCGTGCGCCCGACATCTCGCAGTGCGAGAAGCTGATCTCCAAGCCATTCCTGCAGGCCAGCGACGTGCGTCTGATCGCGATCCCCTTGCAGCATCACGATCGTACGCTTGGTGTTTACAACCTGTTCGTCGACAACGACAGTGAGTTTGTCGGCGAGGAAGGCGAAGAGTTGCTGACCAGCATCGGCCGGCATCTGGGCATCGCCATCGAGAAGGGACGATTGGATCAGGAGCGACAGCGGCTCTCGCGCATGGAAGAGCGGGCACAGCTTGCGAACGAGCTGCATGATTCGCTGGCACAGACGCTGGCGAGCCTGCGGTTCCAGGTGCGCGTGCTCGACGAGACGCTGCATCAGGGCGATGAGTGCAAGATCTGGGAGGAAATGGAGCGGGTGGAGAGCAGTCTCGACGAGGCCTACACCGAATTGCGCGAGCTCATAGCGCACTTCCGTGCGCCCATCGACAAGCGCGGCCTCGTGCCCGCGGTGGAAACGACCATTACCCGGTTCCGCCAGGAGACGGACATGCCGATATTCTTTCAGAATCAGTGGCAGGGCGATGATCTTCCCGAGGACATGGAGCTTCAGGTGTTGCGCATCATTCAGGAGGCGCTCACCAACATCCGCAAGCACAGCCGTGCCGATGCCGTGCGCGTGCTGCTGCGAAGCGACGCCGCCGGACGTCGTCGCGTATTGATCGAGGACGACGGCGTGGGCTTCGACGAGCCGCAGCTCTCGGACCATCCCGGTCAACACATCGGCCTGTCGATCCTGCACGAGCGTGCTGTGCGCCTCGGTGGCAACCTGCGCGTGGAGAGCGAGCCCGGCGAGGGCACTCGGGTGCTGTTGACGTTCCAGTACCCGAAGGCCGGGGGAAGCCCCGAGGCCGCGCCGCCCGGATGATGCGCGTCCTGCTCATCGACGATCACGCACTGTTCCGGGTCGGCCTGGAGGGGCTGTTGGAACGACGCGGCATCGAGGTAGTCGGTGCTGTCGGCAGTGGCCGTGAAGGGTTGCGGTTGGCGCAGGATTTGAAGCCGGACGTCGTCTTGCTCGATCTGCGAATGCCCGAGATGCACGGGCTCGAGATACTGAACAAGCTGCGGGAGATGGCTCCCGAGCTTCCGATCGTCATGCTGACGACCAGCAGCGCCGAGAGTGATCTGGTGGAGTCGCTGCGAAGCGGGGCACGCGGCTATCTGCTCAAGGACATGGAGCCCGACGAGCTCGTCGCGACGCTGCGCGACATCGTCAGCGGCAAGACCGTGATCGCGCCTGGCCTGACCGGCGTTCTGGCCAAGGTGGTCAAGGAGGGCGACAGCCGCCGGGAGCAGGAAGCCAAGTCGCCGTTCGGCCGGCTGACCCCGCGCGAGCTGGAGATCCTCTGCCACCTCTCTGAGGGTCAAAGCAACAAGATGATCGCGCGCAACCTGGACATCTCCGACGGCACCGTAAAACTTCACGTGAAGGCAATTCTGCGAAAGCTGGGCGTACGCTCGCGCGTGGAGGCGGCGGTGATGGCCGTCGAGCACGGTGTGTGTCAGCGCGAACAGAGTTGAGCTGTCCCCGTGATCATACCCGGCCTGCGATTCGACCCGGCGCGCACGATCTTTGTGGCGGGAGAGGAGTACCCGCCGCGGGTCAGAGGTAGGACTTGCGCTCGCGGCGACGGCGGCCGGCGCGTTGGATGACGCGGCCGCGAATTGCGCTCGAATCGGTGAGCGCGACGGTGGGATAACTTGCATTCAGCGGTCTCAAGTACCAGTGCCGACCGTCGCGGATCAGCTGTCGCAACAGGTATTCGCCCTCATGCTGAGCCACCACGAAGCAGCCGTGGTCGAGCGCGCCCCCCGGCTCAGCGACGATGACGACGCCATGTGGAAACTCAGGCTCCATGCTGTCGCCCAGAACCCGCAGCGCGAAGGGCTCGCTGTCCGCGCATCCGCTCATACGGCCTCCGGTCGGTACCACGCAAGTCGTGCGTGAAGACGGACAACCTCGCCGACGATGACGAGCGTCGGCGCCTGCACGCCCGCCTTGTCGACGACGCCCGGCAGGCTTTCGATCGATCCGACGAGCACGCGCTGGCGCGGTGTCGTGCCTTGCTCGATCAGCGCCGCCGGTGTGTCTTTGGGCATTCCGTGCGCGATCAGCTCGGCGCACAGCTGCTCCAACCCGGTGAGCCCCATGTAGATGACCACCGTCTGCTGGGGCTGGACCAGCTGTTCCCAGTTGAGGTTCATGCTGCCGTCTTTCAGGTGACCGGTGACGAAGACGCACGATTGCGCGTACTCGCGATGCGTGAGCGGTATCCCGGCATAGGCGGCGCAGCCGGAGGCTGCGGTTACGCCGGGTATCACCTGAAAGGGGATGCCATCGGCCGCGAGAGTGTCGATCTCCTCGCCGCCACGCCCGAAGATGAACGGATCCCCGCCTTTCAGGCGCAGGACGCGTTTGCCCTCCCGCGCCAGTTTCACCAGCAGCTTGTTGATCTCCTCCTGGCGAAACGCATGGCGCGATTTTTCCTTGCCGACGAAGATCCGATCGGCGTCGCGTCGCGTCAGTTCGAGGATCTCGTCGGGCACGAGTCGGTCGTAGAGCACCACCTCGGCCTGCTGCATGAGCCGCAGCGCCCGGAAGGTTAGAAGGTCAGGGTCCCCCGGGCCGGCGCCGACGAGGTAGACTTCGCCGCCCTGGTAGCGCTGCGCGTTCGCCTGCTGCAATCGGCGCTCGAGCGCCGCCTCGGCCTCACCGCGGCGCCCGGCGAGGAACATCTCCGCCACCGGGCCCTCGAGCACCTCCTCCCAGAAACGGCGCCGCTCGTCGATGCGCGCGAAGCGTCTCTTGACCCTGTCGCGAAAGGACTCGACCAGAGACGCCAGACCCCCGTAGGCCGCCGGCAGTAGCGTCTCCAGGCGCGCCCGCAGCAGGCGCGCCAATACCGGTGAGGCACCGCCGCTGGAGATGGCGACCACCACCGGCGAACGATCCACGATCGAGGGCATGACGAAGGTGCACAAGGCCGGTGCGTCGACGACGTTCACCGGGATGCCCTTGCGCTGTGCGAGCACGGACACCCGACGATTGACCTCGGCATCGTCGGTCGCCGCCACGACCAGTGCGGCGCGCTCGAGCGTGTCCGCGGTGAAGTGGGGAGCGATGTGCTGGACGCGACCCCGCTCGATCCACTGCGAGAGGGTATCGCAGAGTTCCGGCGCCACCACCCTGACATCGGCATCGGCCTGGAGAAGTAGACGGATCTTGCGCGCCGCCACCTCGCCGCCGCCGACGACGATGCAGGGACGCTGCCGTATGTTGAGGAATACCGGTAGAAATCTCATGCCAACGTCGCTTCGCCGGAGGCACGCGCGCACCACCGTCGCGCGAGGGGTTGCCGTCGGCACGCCGACACCGTGCCGAACCACCGCGTGCCGCGGGCGGCGGCAAGGCCGGGCACAGCATGTCGTACGACGCCCGGGTCATTGAACCGCAGGGTTGCGCGCCGGGTGAATACCCTGTTCGCGATATTGTCCCGCCGCAGGCGGCACGCCGCGACGATCATCGGCGCTCGGTCAGCATTCGTGCTCCCATTGCTGGGTGTGAAGTTGCGCCGGCGGCACGCCGAGCTCGCCGAGGAGCGCGGCAGTCGTCGCGACCGTCTCCGCGGCTCCCGCGAGATAGAAATCCTTCGCCTGTGGCTCAGGGCAGTCGGCCCGGATGCGATCCGCGAGCAGCCTCGATGCCGCCGTGCGTGCGGCCGCGCCCGACCCGTCCGTACGCAGCGGGACGTAGTGGAACTCGTCGAACGCGTCCGCCCAGGACCGGGGGAGATTGTGCAGGTAATGGCCGATGTCGCCGTCGGCGATCCAGTAAAGCCGCATCGGCGGCTGATAATCGATGGCCATGGCATGCTCGATGAGACTCTTCGCCGCTGCAAAGCCCGTAGCGAAGGCAACGAATACGGCCGGACGCGCGGATGTCTCATCGAAGATGAACGCTCCCTTGGGACCCTCGATCTGAATCTCCCGGGGAGTGCCGTCGGCACTGAGCAGTGCGCGCGTGAAGCCGTCGCGGGAACTTGCCGGCAGGTGAAACTGCAGATTGCGGTCCTCGCAAGGACAGGTGGCAATGGGGAGGTCGATACACTCTCCATTGCGCAGACGCAGCGTGGCGTACTGACCGGCGAGAAAACGCAGCCGCTGGCTTCTCGGTGTGGTGACGTGCAGCAACGCGACTTCCGCCCCCAATCGCTCGAGCCGACGCAAACGTGCAGTGAGCGTCTGCTGCGGTATGTCGCCCGCGTGGGAGGCTTCGCCGGCCTCGAGTACCACGTCGCCGTGGGCCGTGTGGCAGCACAGTAAAATGTGGCCGGTTCGCTTCTCGGCGTCGCGGAAACAGAAGTCACCGCGGCGCACGCGCTCGACCGTGCCGCTTACCAGCCGCGCACGACAGCGCCCGCAGTTGCCGTTGCTGCAGCCGTAGTCGAGCCTCAGACCGCAGCGCAGCGCGCCGTCGAGCAAAGTGTCGCTGCCCTCGACGGCGAACGTGCGACCGCCGGGAACAATCTTGACCCGAGCCGTCACCGAGTCGACCTGTGGTCTCGCAGACCGCCGAATGGCCGCGCGCCAGTCGCGCAGATGCTCTGCACTGCCGCTTCAGTCACTCCTCGTCAAAACCGGCCAACCGATAGAGTCGGCGCGCCTGGTCGGGGTCCCTGGGAACGCCGTTGCCCTGCTCGTACATCATGGCCAGTGCCGTCTGCGAGCCCGCCAGTCCCTGCTCGGCGGCGCGCCGAAACCAGTCCGCTGCCGCTTCGGGGCGCCGCTCGGTGCAGTCGCCGTGCAGGTACATGAAACCGAGGCCGTGCTGTGCCAGCGCCTGGCCTTGCTCGGCGGCGGCTTTCATCCACTTCAAGGCCAACAACTCGTTGCGCACGACGCCCAGACCGTTCTGATACATGATGGCGAGCCGGTACTGCGCCTCCGCACTGCCCCGCTCGGCGCAAGGACTGAGCAGCGGCAACGCCCGAGCGAAGTGCTTGGCCTCGAAGGCCGCCATGCCGCTGGCGAGATCGACGCTTGCGTCCGTGTCCACGTGTTTTCGCTGACCCCGAAGGGATCCGCGATTATAGCAAAGCGCTCCTCGGCCGGCGCCGCTCTAAGGGCCGCCGCCCGCCTCGTTGGCTCATCTTTGTGGATATGTCGGTCACCGGCACGATCGGCTAGAATTGCGAGGTCGTCGCAGGACGGCGGCAGGGATCTCTCGGTGCGAAGATCATGTCTTCGGCACAGGGGTCGCGCGCCGTGTGCGGTGTTCCCCCGCGCGGCGGGCTGCTGGCGACGCCGGGTCAGGGCGTGCGACGGGCGAGCGGGGCGCGGTATCGTCGTCGTGCGGGAGTTATCCCGGCACTGTCCCCGATGCGGTTGCATCGGAGCCGCATTGAGCTCACTCACTGAACGTTTCGAATCATCCATGGAAGCGGCAACCTCTCCTGCGATGCCGGCCGTTGCGGTAATGCGCTCGATTATCCAGCGCATCGCGACAGGCCCCGAACTCAGCAAGGATATCTCTTTCGAGGAAGCGCTCGCGGGAATGCGACTCATTCTTGACGGCAGCGTCGACCCGGTGCAGGCCGGCATCTTTCTGATAGCTCTGCGCATGAAGCGGGAGACCGATGACGAAAACCGCGGTGTTCTGCAGGCCATCATCGACTCCGCCCACCGTGTGACGGCCGAGGTGGATGAAGTCATCGATATTGCCGACCCCTACGATGGCTATACCCGCGGTATGCCCGCGTCGCCGTTTCTGCCGGCGGTGCTGGCCGCCTTGGGGCTGGCGAGTCTGTCACAGGGGGTCGAGGCTGTGGGTCCGAAGTACGGCGTGACGCATCACAAGGTGCTTCGCGCCGCTGGCGTGGATGTGGAGCTGTCGCCGCGCCGCGCGGCCGCCCGCCTCGCAGATCCCGCGATCGGCTGGGCCTACCTCGATCAGCGCAGCTTCTGCCCGCCGCTCTACTCGCTGAGAGATCTGCGCGCCCTGATCGTCAAGCGACCCTGTCTCACCACTGTCGAGGTGCTGGTGGGACCGGTGCGCGGTAGAAAGACAACGCACCTCGTCACGGGGTACGTGCACAAGGCTTACCCCAGGGTGTACGCCATGCTCGCCCGCCACTCCGGCTTTGACTCGGCGATGATCGTGCGTGGCGTCGAGGGAGGCGTGGTGCCGTCGCTGCAGCAGCCGGCAAAGATCGTGCACTACTGCGACGTCGGCGCCGAAGAGGAGCTGCGAATTACGCCGCAGAGCATCGGCATCGAGCAGCCGACGCGGGCGGTGCCTCTGCCGGAAGATTTGCCGCCTGCGCCACGTGTGGACGATGAGATCGCCGTGCCGTTCGATGTCGACGCGGCCGCGGCAGCGACGGTCGAGGCGGGCGAGGCCGCCCTCGGCGGCGCGCGCGGCCCCATGCGCGACAGCCTCGTTTACGCGGCGGCCCTCTGCCAGCTGCATCTGCGTCGCTGCGCCACGTTGCAGGAGGGGGCTGCGCGAGCGGCCGCCGTCATCGACGCCGGCGCCGCACTCGACCGCTGGCGCAGCGCCCGCTGACACGCTCGCCGGCCCGCGCCGTGGGAGGCGCCGGGGGCCCGACGGGGGGCGGGCCCCCGCGGTGGACACCCGCCGTCTTTCGACTATGCTGAAAGGAAATTCCTCCGACGCAGTGTCGAGCCACATTAGGGATCGCAGTCGTGCAAGAAGCCCACGGAAGCCCTGAAACGCAAGCCGCCACCCGCCCGGCTGCGTTTGCCGATCTACCCCCGGTCACCCAGACGCAAGGGGGTGGCACAACAAAGGTCGACGACCCGTCGCGACTGCTCGACGAACTCGTCCGTCACGCCGTCGCGGAAAACGGCTCCGACATTCACTTGCGCGTGGGCAATCACCCGCAGGTACGCGTCGATGGCGTACTCAACGCCGTGCGCGAGTACCCCATGCTGTCCGCGGCAGACATGGAGAACATCGCCAGGTCCCTGATGAACCCGCGTCACTGGGACCTCTTGCAGGAACGCCTGCAGGCGGATTTGTCCCTGGAGGTCAAGGACGTCGGCCGGCTCCGCGTGAACGTCTACCATCAGCGCGGCACCATCGCCATGGCTTTGCGCGTGCTGCGTGGCGAGGTGGCCTCCCCGGTGGAGCTGGGTTTGCCGGAGACGGCGCAGGACTTTGCGCATTTCGAGCGCGGGCTCGTCATTCTCACGGGTGCGACGGGCTCCGGGAAGTCGACGACGATCGCCTCGCTGATCAACCAGATCAACAACAACTATGCAAAGCACATCATCACCATCGAGGATCCGGTCGAGTACCTTTTCGAAGACCGGCGCTCGATCGTGTCGCAACGCGAGCTACGTATCGATGCTCACACTTTTGCCGATGCCATGAAGGCAGCCTTGCGCGAGGATCCCGACGTCATCCTTCTCGGCGAGATGCGCGATCCCGAGACCATCGACACCGCCCTCACGGCAGCCGAAACCGGGCATTTGGTCTTCTCAACGCTGCACGCGCCGGCCACGGCAGAAACGATAACCCGCATGATCTCGTCGTTCGAGCCGGAAGCGCAGCCGACGCTGAGGGCGAAGCTCGCGCAGAACCTGCGCGCCGTGATCGCGCAGAGACTGCTTCCGCATGCATCGGGGAAAGGCCGTGTGCTTGCATGCGAAATCCTCACCGTGACCGCGCGCGTGCGCGAGCTCATACTCGATCCGCTGAAGGTCAAGGACATCGCAGATCTCGTCAAGAAAGGCGCGGTGGTGGAGGGCATGCTGTCCTTCGATCAGCATCTGCTCGAGCTCTGCAGGCGCGAAGAGATAACCGAAGAGACGGCGCTGCAGCACGCATCGAGCCCGACCGATCTCAAGCTCGCCCTCGACGGCTTCGCCGCCGTAATGTAGAGCACGCGGGCGAAGCGCCCGGGCGGTGTGTCGAATCCCACGACCACCGCCATCGCCTGCATGCAAGGCGTCCGGCGCGGTTTCAATTTTTCTCGTTTGTCCATAGAATTCGCTGATACTCGCCGTTTGCGTCGCGTTGCCGGCGACGCGGCGCGCTGCCCTCCCACTTTTGCAAGCGAGTACGCATGGCGGATCGACGCCTACAGGTTTTCGCAACCGTCGCGCGGCTGCTGAGCTTCACCAAGGCGGCCGAAGCTCTACACATGACCCAGCCCGCGGTCACGTTCCAGATTCGCCAACTCGAAGAGCACTTCAACACGCGTCTGTTCGATCGCACCCACAACCGAATCAGCCTCACCGACACCGGGGCGCGCGTTTACGAGTATGCCGAGCGGATACTCGATCTTTACAGGGAGATGGACAACGAGGTCCGCAAGCTCACGGGGGACGTCGTCGGCCCGCTGGTCATCGGTGCCAGCACCACGATCGCCGAGTATGTCATTCCCACGCTGCTCGGGGAGTTCCGGGGTCAGTACCCGGACGTCACGCTGCGTCTCAATGTCGCCAACACCGTCGGCGTCATCCACATGGTGGAAGCCAATGAGATAGACGTGGGCATCGTCGAGGGGCCGGTCAGCAACAAGAATCTGGTCTCCGAGGTCTGCTGGGAAGACGAGTTGGTGCTCGTTTGCCCGACCGCACACGACTTGGCGCGTCGCCGCACGGTCCAGATCGAGGACCTGAAGGCGCTGCCGTTTATCTGCCGGGAGGAAGGCTCCGGAACACGCGACGTCATCAGCGGTTACCTGAGCAAGCGCAAGCTGGCTCTCGCGGACCTCAATCTGATCATGGAGTTCGGCAGCCCCGAATCGATAAAAAGCGCGGTCGAAGCCGGGCTGGGGATATCCATCCTGTCCATCGCGACACTCAGCAAGGAGCTGAAGCTGGGGACTCTGGTCGCGGTGAGCTTGAGCCCGCCCATCAAGAGACCGTTCTCAATTGTTTATCAACGGCAGAAATTCCGTCTGCGCGCTATGGAGGAATTCCTGGCGTTCGCGGAGCAGCAGTGCGAGAAGAAGAAGCAGTCCGCAGCTTGACTCGCGAAAAGCGGTTGCTCGCACGGCCGGTTGTGGCGGGGGGCGTGGCGGGGCACGTTACCGCGGCAACGGCTCGGTTGAAGGGCCCGGTGCAGCGGCGAACGTCCCGGCCGCGGGTCGGCGAAGCCACCTCGGTCCGGGTCTGGTGCCAGGGGATTCGCCCGCTCCCCTCTGCAACGGCATAGGCTCGACCGTGTCGACACGTGAAATCCTGGCCCTCTACAGGCGTTTGCCGGAGGACAAGCGCCGTGTGCTGTTGGACTTTGCGGAGTTTCTCGCGGCGCGCGGCGCCACCGAGACGGCGCCGCCATCGCGCAAAGTGGAGCTTCCGCGTCCCGAAACGGAGTCGGTGGTCGCTGCCATGAGGCGGCTCACCGCCAGCTATCCGATGCTGGACAAAGCGGTCCTGCTGGACGCGGCGGCCTCGCTCATGGGCGCACACGTGCTCGAGGGTCGTCCGGCCACGGACGTCATCGACGAGCTCGAGAAGCTTTTCCGCGAGCGTTACGAAGCGTATCGCGGGCCTGGTCAGGAGCGGCAGATCGACGAGCGCGGGAACCGGGCTGATACGTCTTGATTGCCGCGGCCTCGTCGGCAAGGTGCGATCCTGCCGGAAATTGCCGTGCCGCCCGCGCCCGGCTGCCAGCCACTCGTTCGGCTTAACGGGGCCTTCGCGCGACGCCGATCCTGGTTTCGACCCTGCACTCGGACAGCTCGCAGAAGAAGGGATTCGAGCTGTGCGTTCCCGTGATGGCGGGCGAATCCGGTGAGCGCCGGCGCCAAGCACATTTGCCCGCACTGCCGCTTCGTGAAAAAATGCGGGTCGAGCAGAGCCGGTCGCAGTCCAAGCAGCACGTGTCATGACTATCAAGCACCCGGTTGAGGAAGGCTACGTGGGTCGCGGCCCGCAGGCAGCTCGCGAGTCGGGAGACGGTTATCGCCCCAATGTCGGCATCATCGTGTGCAACGACAGCCGTCAGGTACTGTGGGCGCGTCGGGCAAGCCATGACGGCTGGCAGTTCCCCCAGGGCGGCGTCGAGCCGAACGAAACCATAGAGCAGGCGGCTTTCCGCGAGCTCTACGAGGAAATCGGGCTCAGGCGCGAGCACGTTCGTCTGATCGGGCGAACGCGGAACTGGCTTCACTACGATATTCCCAAGCGAGCGGTCCGCAAGCAGCGGCGCCAATCCGTTCGCGGCCAGAAACAAATGTGGTTTCTCTTCAGGCTGGTGGGCGACGATTCCGATGTCTGCCTGGAAGTGAGCCGAAGGCCGGAGTTCGACGAATGGCGCTGGGTGGACTACTGGCTGCCGCTGAAAAATATCGTGGATTTCAAGCGCCGCGTCTACCGACTGGCGCTCACCGAGTTCGAACCCCTGGTTCGTGGCGTGTCACTGGACGCCCGTCACGACGGATCGTCGTAGCGATACCCGCGCGCCGGTACGCGCGGCAGTGGGGAAAACGGGTGCACGAACGGGTTCGCGCAAACGACGCCGTGGTAGGGCCGCTCAGTCTTTGCGCGGTGCGGACACGGTAATCGTTCGCACGGCGCCGCTTTGGAAGTCGAAGGCGATACCGCGCCGAGGATAATCCAGTTTTCCCGGCAAATCCCCCTCGGGGCCCGCACCGTAAATCGTCACGATCTGATAGGGCGCCATGCCATATCGGGCGCCCTCGGTGGTTTCAAAGGGCGTTGTCACGCCGCCCGATACCGTGATTGCCTCAACGGTTTTTTTGCCTTCGACCATGATCACGGTGGTGTCATCGACTTTGTAATACCACTGCTTTTTTCGCGATAGCAGAGCGGTCTTCGCGGCCTGGGGCTGTCCCCACGAGCTCAGCACCTCGTCGAACGAATCGCCGATCTTGACACGCTTGAAGCCGATGCCCGGTGCGATGAACAGGTCGCGCTCCAGGTAGCGAATGAATTCGAGGGGCAGTGTGCTGGGCGAGTCGCTCGTCTGGGCCGACGCCGGTGGGGACGCGGTAGTGAGTGCGAATACCACCGCCGCCAGACCGACAGCCGATGCCCGCAAGCGGCGATGGACACGCCACGCCGGCCTCACACGGAAGTTGCTCATGCTACTCGGAACATTAGGTTTCCAGTACGTCGGGGTCAAGTACCAACTGCTCGGTGGTCCGTCCGAGCATGACAATCATGCCCCGGCGCCGGACGGTGTGCGTTTCCGCGAAGTCGAAGTGGTAGGTGCGGCGCATGGAGAGGCTGCCGCGGACGCGGCCCAAGCGGATTGACTTCAGAGCGACGGTGCCGTCGAGAAACTGCAGGCCGTGGCTGCGGCAGTGCTCACGGGCCCGCGCCGTGGCAAGCTCCCGGGCACGAAGACTGTCGAACGTGAACCAGACGCTCGCGACGATTACGATAATGGCGAGAAAAACGCTGATGTCCACGTCACGGTGACGGCGGCGGCGAGCAACAGGATCCCGATGAATGATCCGCGCGATACACGGTGATATAACCCTTTTGAAGGTCGACGCGATCGTCAATGCAGCCAATACCACCCTGCTTGGGGGAGGGGGCGTGGACGGCGCGATTCACAGTGCGGCCGGGCCCCGACTTCTCGAGGCCTGTCGCGATCTCGGCGGCTGTCGCACGGGCGAGGCGAAGATCACGCCGGGTTTCGATCTGCCGGCAACCTGGGTCATACACACTGTGGGCCCAGTCTGGCGAGGCGGCACCGAGGATGAGCACGGGCTGTTGCGCGCGTGCTATCGCAATTGTCTCGCGTTGGCGCTCGAATACCAGGTGAAGACGATTGCTTTTCCGGCGATTGCCACGGGTGTCTACGGCTTTCCCCGACGCCAGGCGGCCGCGATCGCCGTCGGCGAGATGCGTCGCAGCGAGGCCCGCTTTGCCGAGATGATCGCCTGCTGCTTCAGCGTCGGGGACCGAGAGATCTACGAGCAGATCCTGCGCTCCGCGTGATTGCTCGCGACGTTCGATCAACAGCATCGACAGCGCGGTGCGGCGGATGCTGCCCGATCTCAACTGTCGAGCGAGCGAATACGATCGATCAGAACGGACGTCGAGCGCCTGAAGCGGATCGGGATCGCTCGCACCCGGCCGCCGCCGGCGCGCACGACATCGTTGCCTACGATGGCGTCGACGGCCCAGTCCCCACCCTTGACCAGGATGTCCGGGCGCACGCGCTTTATCAGCGCGAGCGGCGTCGGGTCTGCGAACGGCACGACGAGGTCGACACATCCCAGGGCCGCCAGCACAACCGCGCGATCCTCCAGGGGGTTTACCGGACGTCCCGGCGCTTTGTTCAGGGCACGCACGGAGGTGTCCGTGTTGATGCCGACCACCAGCGATGCTCCCATCGCCGAGGCCTCCTCAAGATAGGCGATATGGCCCCGGTGTAGGATGTCGAAGCACCCGTTGGTAAACACCAGGGGCCGTGGCAGGGCATCGAGTCGTGCGTCGAGCCCGACGGGGTCCACCACCTTCGAGGCACTGTCGAGCACGTGCATGACGTGTCAACGACCCGGCGGCCGAGGATCAGCCCGCGCCGTCAGGGACGAGCACGGCGCCTGGCCCGTTCGTCAGCCATCGACATATTCGAACACTTTGACAACGCGGCTGACACCTCCCACCCGGCGGGCGGCTTCGGCGGCGGCGTTGCCTTCGACGCGCGTTACCATGCCCATCAGGTAGACGTTGCCGTGCTCGCTGACGACCTTCACCCGGGTGGCGTCGAGGTTTGCGCTCTGGAACAGCTTGGTCTTCACCTTGGTCGTGAGCCAGGTGTCGTTGGCGCGGCTGGTTATCGTGGTTTTCCCGGATATCGCCATCTCGTTCACGATCTGTCGAACCTCGGGCTGCTTGCGCGCATGAGCGATGACCTGTTCCTGCAGATCCTTCGTTGGCGTCTCGCCGGTGAGCAGCACAATGCCGTTCATGCTGGTCACGCTGATGTGAACCTTCTCGCGCAAGGGTTCATCTCTCCAGATGGAGGTGCGTATTTTCCACTCGACATTGTTGTCATCGACGTACGCCCCGAACGAACGCCGATCGTGCGCGATATCGACGGCTGTTACGGTTGCTGCGCCGACGGCAGTCGCGAGACAGCCGGTTAGCGTCGCCATTGCGCCGATCGATACGCTACCAGCAATGAATCGATGCCAGAGCTTTGCCATGGTTCCCCCTCGGGACTTTCACGATTGTCCCAGTAAATGGATGTCGACCAGGTCGCAGATGCAGTGAATGACGATGCCGTGAACTTCCTGAATGCGCGCCGTGGATGTCGATGGCACACGCACTTCCACATCGCGTTCGTTCAGCATATGCGCCAGCTTGCCTCCATCGCGTCCGTTGAGCACAACACAGCGCATGCCGCGCTCCTGGGCCGCCGTAACGGCCCGCATGACGTTTTCGGAGTTTCCAGAGGTGGTAATGGCAAGTAAAACGTCCCCAGGTTGTCCCAGAGCCAGTACCTGCTTTGAGAATACCTGGTTGTAGTCGTAATCGTTGGCTATCGACGTCAGGGTTGCGCAGTCGGCCGTCAGGGCGATCGCCGGAAGCGGCGGCCGCTCCGCGAGGAACCGGTTGAGCAGCTCTGAAGTGAAGTGCTGCGCGTCGGCGGCAGATCCCCCGTTGCCGCAGGCGAGAATGCGGTTGTCATCGAGAAGCGCGTCGACCATGGCCTGAGCGGCGGCCGCCACGGGGCCGGCAATGACGTCCACGCAGCTAGAGATCGTTTGCACGCTCTCGCGGAAGTTATCGGCGACGCGCTCTGTGGGGTTCATCCGCGCCTCTTCCGGCTCGCCGGCCCTGAGGAAGCCATCGTGCTGTCGATGGACCTAGAAAGCATCTTGAATCCACTCGATCCGAGGCCGATCGTGCTCCAGCGTGAGAGCCGCCACATCAAAGCGGCAAGGCATCGAGGCCAGCCCACGCCGGCGTTGCAGATAGTGCTCCGCCGTGGCCCGCAGCTTGCGCTGTTTGCGCGCGTCAATGGTCTCGACGGGGTCGACGAATCTTGTGCTGGTGCGGAATCGCACCTCCACGAACACCAGACTGTCTGCGTCCTTCATTACCAGGTCGATCTCGCCGAATGGTGAGCGATAATTGCTCTCGACTAGCCGCAGACCTTGCTGCAGCAGATACTCACAGACCTTGCGTTCCGCCCAGATGCCGCGCTGAATGCGACTGTCGCCATTCGCTCGCATGGTACCGCAACTCGACTGTATTGTCGTACTCCCGCACCGGAGAAATCAGTCGGGGGATGCCCTCGGAAAAACGCGCCCACACCAGCCGCTGGTTAACTGTCCGCCCCATGAGCTGCAGGGTGGCTGTTACGCCATTGAAGCGTCGCGCGGAGTCGGCCGCAAGATGACCGAGCAAGGGGATGATACTGTAGGCATCGAGCCCGAGAGCGTAGAGCCGATCGAGCTGGGAGTGCCGCCCCGGCCATTCTCCTTGAATCGATTGCCGCATGGTTGTCACGCGGCTTCCCTGCCCGAGCATCCAGGGCATGTCCGCGAACGCGATGCCGTCCAAGTCAACGTCGAGGATGGGATCGGGGCGGCCAGTGAACACGTGTGACGTCGCATACACCGGGAGGTCGTGGGCGTGAAAGAAGTCGATCTGCGGCTTGAGCAGTCGGGCCTGGGTGGCATTCGCGGCCATGAAGATGAAGTCGATGTCGTGACGGCGCCGCGGCTCAAACTCGAGATCGCCGGCGACCACGCTCTGCAAACGCATATGACGCATCTCGCTCTCATCGATGTCGAGAAGCTCCCTGATCGGGACCGAGTAGTCACTCTGATCGGGCGCATAGGACTGAGCGGCGGTGACAATGCCCCCAATCCCCGTCCACGTGTCGATGAAGGCCGACTGCACACGCTGGCCCCACTCGGTCTGCGGATACACGATCGCAGCCATTCGTTTGCCGTCTTGATAAGCCCGTATCGCCGCCTGCCGCGCTTCCGCCTCCGGCTGCAGCCCGAGCTGGGCGACGTGTGCCGGCAGTTCCGTCGTCGATGGAGTTACCCCGAGAAGCAGTGTCGGCACTGCCAGTTCAGTCTCCCGCAGGAGGGCCTCGACGGCCTGTCGGCCGAGCGGGCCGACGATGAAATCCGCGCCCTCGTCCAGAGCCATGCGGTAGAAGATCGGCGACAGGCTCGGCTCGGTGCCGACGTCGTACAGGGCGACCTGCGCTTTGTTGATGTTCGAATTTGCTTCGTGCAAGGCGAGAAACCCCGCCTGAAAGGCGCTGGCGGCCTGCCCGTAGACGGATGTCAACGGCAGCAACAGGGCGATGCGGCGGGGTGCGGTCGCCTGCGCCAGCAGCGGTTGCTGGAACAGGGGGACGATCGTCTCGGTTGCCGGATGCCCGGGATATCGGCTAAGCCAGTCATTGAGCCCCGCGCGAAACGGGTTCGGGTCCAGGCTCGCCTCGCGGCTGAGCAGCGCCAGGTCCAACCATCCCGAGAGCACCGGCTCCTGGCTCGTGTACAGAGCGGTGCGCAGCTCGACGGGGTCCACGGAATCGAGCACGTTCCACAGTGCCTGGTGATTTTCGAGCACAGCATCGGTCGACGAAATGGTGAAGTCTCTCTGCACGAGGCTCTTGGCTGCTTCGAGTGGCTGTTCGAGAGCGATCAGTGTTTGCGCTAGAATCCAGTAGACTTCGGCGACCACAGCGGGATTCCGGTGGGGCAGGTCGGTCACAGAACTCAGCAGGCGAATCACGTCCGCGTGACGGCCCTCACGGCGCGCCATCCGCGCCTGCAGCAGCTGTTTCTTCGTGAGCGTCGCGGCGTTCAGGTCAGCCGGATCCAGATCGGTGAGAATCGACGCGGCGGTTTCGAATTCGCTGCTCTCGAGCAGTGTCGCAGCGGCCTCGAGAAGGTGGTCTTCCCGCAGGGGTGAAGCGGAAAACTGCGCACGTGACAGGTACTCCCACGCGGACGGACGCGGAGCCGCGTCGGCTTGCGCGCCCGCCGGGGGCGTCTCGGGCGCCGTAGTAGGTGCCGGAGCGCGTTCCGAGACCGGCACTTGCCGGGCGCCCCCGGGCTCGGTGGTGACGGTCTCGCACCCGGCTGCGAGAAGCACCAACAGTCCGATCGCGAGTCGCCGTGTTGTGCTCGAGTGGCCCACGTACATCATTCAGTGTGTCGGGAACCCCTGTGCCGGGCCGCGCTAATCGCGGCGGCGCCAACGGTGTCGTCAAGCGGCGACAGTATAGCCATTGCAGATGATCACAGGCAAAGCCGGTAAGCTCTATGTTGTCGCAACTCCCATCGGGCACCGGGAGGACATCACGCTGAGAGCCCTGCGCGTGCTCCGTGAGGTCGACGTCGTTGCGGCCGAGGATACTCGCCACACTCGCGCGTTGCTCGCTCACCACGGAATCCGGCGGGCGCTCGTTTCGCTGCACGAGCACAACGAGGCTCAACGCACCCCGGAGTTGGTGCGCAAATTGTGTCGGGGGACGAACATCGCCTTGGTCAGTGATGCGGGCACGCCGCTGATAAGCGACCCTGGCTTCCGTCTCGTCCGCGTTGCCCACGAGCATGGCGTGGAGGTGGTCCCGGTTCCCGGGCCGAGCTCGGTCGTCGCTGCGCTGTGCGTCGCCGGCCTGCCTACAGATCGTTTCGTCTTCGAGGGCTTTCTGCCGCCCCGCTCGCGGCGTCGGGAGGCGCGTCTGATCGAGCTTGCGACGCAGACGCGAACGATGGTGTTCTTCGAGTCGACGCATCGTATCGTCGACAGCATCGATGCGATGACGCGGGCGTTCGGACCGCGCAGGGAGGCGACGCTGGCCACCGAGATGACCAAACTGTTCGAGGCGGTGCGCCGCGACGACCTGGAGGGCCTGGGCCGTTGGCTGCGCGAGGTTCCCGAGCGGTGCAAAGGTGAGTTCGTGATCGTGGTTCGGGGTTGCGAGCCCGTCGAGGACGAGCCTCTCGGTGAGTTGGAGAGGCGTCTCGTCGAGACGCTGGTCGCGGTGCTGCCGATGAGGCAGGTGGCGGAGCTCGGCGCCACGATCACGGGACGGCCGCGCAACGTCCTCTACCGCTATGCGCTGAGCGTCGCATCCGATCGCGATGGGTGACGCAAAATCGCCTTGCTTTCGTGGGAGTAAGCCTTATAAATAGACGTGCGGGAGTCGGCCGGACAGTCGCTCGGCGCCTGTCTCCGCGGCAGCGTCGGTTCCGAGCCACGAAAGTGTGTGGCAGACGCGGCGTTGCGTCGCGGACGGGCGTCGGGAGGAAAGTCCGGGCTCCACAGGGCAGGGTGCCAGGTAACGCCTGGGCGGCGTGAGCCGACGGAAAGTGCCACAGAAAATATACCGCCCGATGCTTGTCGGCGCGCCGCACAGGACGCCGGCGGGTTCTGGGTAAGGGTGAAAAGGTGCGGTAAGAGCGCACCGCGCGCGTGGTAACACGCGTGGCAGGGTAAACCCCACCTGGAGCAAGACCAAATAGGAATCCGAGGACGTGGCCCGCGTCGGATTCGGGTAGGTCGCTCGAGACGCTCGGTGACGGGCGTCCCAGATGAATGGCTGTCGGGGCCGACCGCGGGTCGGTCTTACAGAACCCGGCTTACAGGCCGACTCCCGCTTCTCCCTCCTTACGCGGCGGCGCCGGGGACGGCGTCGTTCGACGGATGTTCGGACACGACGCGCGCCATCCACAACATGCAGCGTTCTGCAAACGCGTTTGCCACGACATGTGGTCGCAGCGTTCGAAGACGGTGCGCGACAGCTCCTCGCGGTGATCGCTTGCTCGCCGACACGCGAATTGTGACGCCTGCCTCGAGCCGGATCGTGCCCGCAATGCGGTGCCCACCGTTTGTCTCTCCGGGCGCTCACGGACGTCGTCGGCGGGGGATTTGCCTTGACACTGGTTCGGGGCGGTTACTATAGTGTCGATAAGTGGGAATATGTGGGAAATGCTGGGTCTATTGACGGGGGTGGTGGTGCGATGTTCCGAGGTGTCAGTACGCTCAGCCTCGACGCCAAAGGAAGGCTGGCTATCCCCACGCGGCACCGCGACGCCCTGGTAGCCCAGAGCAACGGCCAGCTCGTCATCACCGTCAACAACAGCGAGCGCTGTCTCTGGCTCTATCCGCTCAACGAGTGGGAGGAGATCGAGCGCAAGGTCGTCAGCCTGCCGAGTCTCGACCCCGCAGCCCAGAGGCTCAAACGCATTCTGATCGGCCACGCCAGTGATTGCGAGCTCGACCGCAACGGTCGTGTGTTGCTGCCGGGTCCGTTGCGCGAGTTTGCCGATCTGGACAAGCGTGTGGTTCTCATCGGGCAGGGGAACAAGTTCGAGCTCTGGAACGAGAGCCTGTGGAACGCGCGTCGCGACGAGTGGCTCGCACACGACGACACTGCCGGTCCCCTGCCGGTCGAGATGGAGTCGCTGTCTTTGTGACAGCGCCACATGGTCCCGCGGCAGCATGAGCCGGTCCTGACGAATGAAGTCGTGCAGGCGCTTGACATAAAATCTAACGGCACCTATGTGGACGCAACGTTCGGACGGGGAGGGCACGCTCGGGCGATCATTTCTCACCTCGGACCCGACGCCCGGCTTCTCCTGCTCGACCGTGATCCGGAAGCGATTCGCTCCGCTCGGGAAATCTTCGCCGAGGACGCCCGCGTGCATATCGTCAAATGCCCGTTCTCCGAATTGGGTGAAGCGTTTCGTGCGGCACTCGGCGCCTCGGGCGCGAGCGGCATTGTCGTCGATCTCGGTGTTTCCTCACCGCAGCTTGATGCACCCGAGCGCGGTTTCAGCTTCAGCCACGACGGCCCGCTCGACATGCGCATGGACCCGGACCAAGGCCAGACGGCCGCTCAGTGGCTTGCGAGCGTTACACAGCAGGAACTCGCGGCGGTGCTGCGCGAGCTCGGAGAGGAGCGTTTTGCGAGGCGCATTGCCCGGGCGATCGTTCGCCGCCGGGAAGTCGAGCCACTGGCTTCGACGGCCGATCTGGCGCGCACCGTGGCCGCGGCCGTGCCGACGCGCGAAGCCGGCAAGCACCCCGCGACGCGGACCTTTCTCGCCATCCGCATGTACATCAACCGCGAGCTGGATGAGCTCAAGGCCGTCCTGCCGCAGGCGCTCGAACTGCTCGAGCCGGGCGGCAGGCTGGTGGTCATCAGCTTTCATTCACTGGAAGACCGTGAGGTGAAGCGTTTTCTGCGCCGCGCCGCGCGGGGTGATCCGTTTCCGCGGCGACTGCCGGTGCGACACGCCGAGTTGCATCCGCAGCTCAGGCTCGTCGGACGCCCGGTTCGCCCCGGCGAGAGGGAGCGCGCGCGCAACCCACGGGCTCGCAGTGCCGTGATGAGGGTCGCAGAGCGTCTCGGATGATGGGCTTGCGCGTCGCCGTGGCTGTCGTCGGGGGTCTGTTCCTGTTCACGGCACTGGCCGTGGTGCACATCCGTCAGCAGAACCGACTGACGTTTCTCGAGTTGCAGGCGCTGCAGGCCGAGCGTGATCGTCTCAATGTCGAATGGGGCCAGCTGTTGCTGGAGAGAGGCACCTGGGGTAACCATCAGGTGGTAGAGCAAAAGGCACGTTCCGAGTTGCGCATGACGGTGCCAAGCGAGGACCAGTCCGTTTCCGTGGCGTTGCAGGAGTCCACTGAGCGATGACGCGTCACCAAGGCGGTGTCCACTACCGCTGGCGCGTCTGGGCCACGGTGGGACTGCTCTCGCTGGTGCTGGTGCTGTTATTCCTGCGCGCTGTTTATCTGCAGGTCCTGGCGAGCAACTATCTCCAGGCACAGGGCGAGGCCCGTTACTCGCGAGTGGAGAAAGTCGTCGCGACGCGCGGCATGATCGTGGACCGAAACTCCGAGCCGCTTGCCATCAGCACGCCAGTGGACTCGGTATGGGCGCACCCGCCGACGCTGCGACAGGCATCGCATCGCCTGCCGGAACTCGCTGCGGCGCTGGACACGCCCGCCGCGCGACTCGAGGCGGACCTCGAGCGATATGAGGCACGGGAGTTCATGTATCTCAGGCGCCATCTCGCCCCCGCGGATGCGCAGCGTGTGATGGCTCTCGGTATTCCGGGCGTGGCGGCGCGGCGCGAGTATCGCCGCTATTACCCGGCCGGCGCGGTCACCGCACACGTTGTCGGATTCACCGACGTCGACGACAAAGGCCAGGAGGGCGTCGAACTCGCCTACGACGGTCACCTCGGCGGCGTGGACGGGTCGAAAAGGGTGCTTCGCGACAGGCTTGGCCGCGTCGTGGAAGACGTGGAGAATATTCGGCCCGTGGTGGATGGACACAGCCTCGCGCTGAGTCTTGACAGTCGCATCCAACACCTGGCGTATCAGCACCTCAAGGCCGCATTCATCCGCCACAGGGCCGTCGGCGCTTCGGCCGTCGTTCTCGATGCCAGAAGCGGTGAGGTGCTGGCCATGGTGAATGAGCCGGGGTTCAATCCCAACAACCGAGGTGAGCTCCAGAGTGCCCGCTTCCGCAACCGAGCTGTGACGGATGTCGTAGAGCCTGGGTCGACCATGAAGCCGTTCACCGTCGCCCTGGCAATCGGCAGCGGCAAAGTGAGTCCGCAGACGCGGATCGACACTGCGCCCGGCGTCATGCGCATCGGCAGGCACAGAATTCGTGACGTGCACGATTACGGTTTATTGAGTGTTTCTCGTGTTCTGGTCAAGTCGAGCAACATCGGTGCGGCGAAGATCGCACTGCAATTGGACGCGCGTGATCTCTACCGGTATCTGCGCGGCCTGGGTTTCGGCGCCAGCACCGACAGCGGTCTGCCGGGCGAAGTGGCCGGCACTCTCGTGGAGCGACGCCGCTGGCGCCCCATTGAGCAGGCGACACTGGCCTACGGATACGGGCTGTCGGCGACGCCGCTGCAGCTCGCCCGCGCGTATGCCGTGCTCGCAAGCGATGGCGAGCTCGTCCCGGTTACGATGCTGCGTCGGCGAGGGGCGGTTCGTGGAGTCCGTGTGGCCGATGTGGGGTCCGTACGCGCCGTGCGCGCCATGCTGGAGCTTGCCGCGAGCGAGCAGGGTACGGGACGTGCTGCACAGATTCCGCAGTACCGGGTCGCCGGCAAGACGGGAACGGTGCACAAGCTCACGGCTCAAGGCTATGCAGAGGACCGCTACCTGGCTCTCTTCGCGGGGTTTGCCCCCGCTTCGGATCCGCGTCTCGTCATGGTCGTCGTCATCGACGAGCCCCGTGCCGGCAAGCACTACGGGGGTGATGTCGCGGCACCGGTGTTCGCCGCCGTCATGGCGGGTGCCCTGCGGCTTCTCAATATCGCTCCGGACAGCGACGCCGATGGCGTGCGCAGGGTCAAGGTCACCGTAGCGAAAGCGGGGATCTGATGGGGGAACTCACGATCGGTGCGAGCGCAGAAACGAAGATGCTGAGCACCGTGCTGGCCGGCCTGGCGGAAGTGAAGCAGGCCGATGATCGGCCGGTGAGCGGCCTGAGCGCAGACAGCAGGACGCTCGTGCGCGGCGATCTGTTCATCGCCACGCCCGGCGCCAGCGCCGACGGTCGGCGGTTCATCGCCGAGGCCGTGCGCCGGGGTGCCTGTGCCGTGGCCCACGAAGCGCGAGACTGGCCTGCCGTGGCGGGCACGCCGGTGCCCGCCTATCCCGTCGTCGAGCTGGCCATGCGCACGGGCCTTGTTGCGGATCGTTTCTTCGACTCACCCTCGCGACGAATCAAGATCGTGGCCGTCACGGGGACGAACGGCAAGACGACGGTTTCGCATCTGACGGCACAAGCACTCACCGCGCTCGGCCGGCGATGCGGACTGATCGGCACGCTCGGCTGCGGCTTCCCGGATCGACTGGGGGATATCAGCCTCACGACCCCGGATGCCATTCGGCTGCAGCAGCGACTGGCCGGTTTCGTGGAGCAGGGGGCGGCCTGCGCGTGCATCGAGGCTTCCTCTCACGCGCTGGCTCAGGGCCGTGCCGACGGCGTTGCGGTGGACACGGCGGTGTTCACGAACCTCAGTCACGATCATCTCGACTATCACGGCAGTATGGCTGAGTACGGTCGTGCGAAGGCGCGGCTGTTCGGGTTCCCGGGACTGCGGCACGCGGTGGTGAACGTCGACGACCCGCTCGGAGCCACGCTGCGAAAGCAGACCAGCGCCGAGACGGTATGGAGCTACGGCGGTGGGGATGCCGACGTTCGTGCGCGCGACGTGTCGATGGGCATGAACGGGATGCGGCTCCACGTCGCGACTCCGCTCGGGCCCGTGGATGTCGAAACGGCTCTGTTCGGACGCTTCAACGTCAGCAACGTTCTCGCGGTGATCACCACTTTGATCGCTCACGGCGTCGGGCGAGAGGACATCGCAGCGGTGATGCGGGACCTGGTGCCGGTGCCCGGCCGCATGGAGCTCTTTCGCGGCGCCGCGGACAGGCCCACGGTGGCGGTGGATTATGCCCATACACCCGATGCGCTTGCCGAGGCACTGCGAGCCCTTCGCGAGCACACCGCGGGCAAGTTGTGGTGTGTGTTCGGCTGCGGCGGGGATCGAGACCGAGAAAAACGTCCCATAATGGGGCAAATTGCCGACAGACTGGCGGACAACATCGTCATCACGGATGACAATCCGAGACGGGAAGCGCCTGTTGCCATCGTCGATGACATCCGCGCGGGCATGGGGCGCGACGTACCCGTGATTCACGACCGATCGCGGGCCATTCAGTGGGCCATTGAGCAGGCTACGGCGGGCGATCTGGTATTGGTTGCAGGCAAGGGGCACGAATCGACTCAGGACATCGACGGCCAGGTGGTGCCGATGGACGACAGACAGATTGTCGTCGGGTTCATGAGGAAAGTGAGTTGATGGATCTCGTCACGCTCGCACAAGCGGTACACGGCAATTTGATCGGGGCGAATCGGGAGTTTTCGGGCGTCACCACCGACTCGCGCACGCTGTCCGGCGGCGAGCTGTTCGTGGCCATGCGTGGTGCGCGCTACGACAGTCATGACTTTCTCGGGGAAGCCGCCGCCAAGGGCGCGGCCGCGGCCCTGGTGAGCCGTTCGGCGCCGCTGCCGCTCCCCGCGGTCGTCGTCGCCGACACGATCACGGCGCTGGGTCGGCTGGCGGGTCACTGGCGTCGCCGTTCGGACATTCCGGTGGTTGCCGTTACCGGCAGCAATGGCAAGACCACGGTGAAGGAGATGATTGGCTCCATTCTCGGCCAGTCGCGCCGCGGTCTCGTTACCGAGGGCAATCTGAACAACCATATCGGGGTGCCGTTGACACTGTTGCGCCTGCGCGAGGACGACCGCTTTGCCGTGGTGGAAGTGGCGATGAATCACCGCGGAGAGATTGCCTACCTCGCGGGCCTGGTGCAGCCCACGGTCGCCGTCATCAACAACGCCGCCCCCGCGCATCTGGAGGGGCTGGGCAATGTGGAGGCCGTGGCACGGGCCAAGGCCGAGATATTCGAAGGGCTGCGCGAGGGGGGGGTTGCCGTCATCAATGCCGACGATCCACACCGTGACCTGTGGCTGCGTGCGGCTGAAGCTTACCGAGTCGTGACTTTCGGTCTGCAGGCGCCGGCGGATGTGACGGCTCGCTTCGAGCCCGACGGCGACGGTCACCGCATGATGCTGTCTACGCCCGCCGGCGGGGTCGAGGTGTATCTCGGCCTGCCCGGTGTGCACAATGTCGCCAACGCCCTGGCGGCCACTGCGGCGGCGCTGACGGCGGGCGCTTCCCTCGAAGACGTGCGCCGGGGTCTCGGGAAGCTGAACCCGGTGCCCGGTCGACTGGAGATTCGTGCGGCCCCGGGGGGCTTCCGCATACTGGACGACAGCTACAACGCCAATCCGGGGTCCTTGCGTGCGGGGCTCGAGGTCCTGCGCAACAGCGCCGGTGAGCATGTTCTCGTGCTGGGTGACATGGCCGAGCTCGGCGACGCGAGCATCGAGATGCATGCAGACGCCGGACGGCTGGCGCGATCCATGGGCGTCAATCGCCTTCTTGGCGTCGGCGAGTTCTCCCGCCACGCCGTCACCGCATTCGGCGAGGGCGGCGAGCACTTCGCTGACGTCGACGAGCTGGCCGTCACGGTGCGGCGAATCGCGCGCCCGGACGTCACAGTGCTCGTCAAGGGCTCCCGGCGGATGCGCATGGAGCGCGTTGTGAATGCGGTCTGTTCGCCGCAGAATTCGGGGCGAGGGGCGCCCTGATGCTCTTCTACCTGTTCGATGCCCTGGCGCGCGAGTACAGCGTCTTCAATGTGTTCCGCTACCTCACGCTGCGTGGAATCTGCGGTGTGCTGACCTCGCTCTTCGTCTGTTTCGCCCTAGGCCCGGCGCTGATTCGTCGGCTTTCAGACCGTCAGATCGGTCAGACCGTGCGCGAAGACGGGCCGGCGACCCACGTCACCAAGACGGGGACGCCGACCATGGGGGGGAGTCTGATTCTGATATCCGTGGTCGTCTCGACGCTGTTGTGGGCGGACCTGGGGAACCGTTTCGTCTGGGTCGTCATCTTCACCTGTCTCGCCTTCGGGCTCATAGGCTGGGTCGACGACTACCGCAAGCTGTTGGACAAGAACCCGCGCGGCATCGGTGCCAAAGCCAAGTTTCTGTGGCAGAGCGTTGCCGGTATCAGCAGCGCCGTGTTTCTTTATGTCACCGCGCAGTCTCCTGCCGAGACGCAGCTGATCGTGCCCTTCTTCAAGGACATCGCTGTAGATCTCGGTTTATGGTTCGTCGTTATTACGTATTTCGTCATCGTCGGCTCGAGCAACGCCGTGAACCTGACCGACGGGCTGGACGGACTCGCGATCATGCCTACCGTGCTGGTGGCGGGCGCGCTGGGAATATTCGCGTACGTCACTGGCAACAGCATCTTCTCAAGCTATCTCGGCATACCCTACGTTCCCGGAAGCGGTGAGGTGCTGGTTTTCTGCGCCGCGCTGGTGGGGGCGGGTCTGGGTTTCCTGTGGTTCAACACCTACCCGGCTCAGGTATTCATGGGCGATATCGGGGCCCTGGCGCTCGGCGCCGCCATCGGCGCGGTTGCGGTTGTTGTACGCCAGGAAATCGTCCTCTTCGTAATGGGCGGCGTATTCGTGGTCGAGACGGTGTCCGTGATCCTGCAGGTAGCGTCTTTCAAACTGATAGGCAAGCGCGTGTTTCGCATGGCGCCGCTGCACCATCACTTCGAGCTCAAAGGCTGGCCCGAGCCTCGCGTCAGCGTTCGTTTCTGGATCATCAGCCTGATTCTGGTGCTGGTGGGACTCGCAACCTTGAAGATTCGCTGACCCCGTGCAGGCGGCATTGCACACGAATGGCGGTGAGCACGGTGTCGATCCGGTGCGGCAGGCCTTGATCGTCGGCTTGGGCCGCACGGGGCTGTCCTGCGCACGCTATCTCGCCGATCAGGGATACGCTGTGCGCGTCGTCGATTCTCGAGCAGCGCCCCCCATGGAGGCAGCGCTGCGGGCTTCATTGCCGGATGTGTCTCTGACCCGGGGCGGGTTCGACCCGGAGCTTGCCAACGACGTGGATCTGCTGGCGGTCAGCCCGGGCGTTTCGCTCGACGAAGCAGTCGTGCGACGCGCCCGCGAACGCGGCATCGACGTGGTGGGTGACGTCGAGCTCTTTGCGCGAGTGGTGACCGCACCCGTGATCGCCGTGACCGGGTCCAACGGCAAGAGCACGGTCACGACGCTGGTCGGTGAGCTGTGCCGCCGCAGCGCACGGGAGACCCTGGTCGGCGGCAACATCGGGGTGCCGGTGCTGGATCTCGCGCGTGATCCGGCGCCGCAGCTGTATGTATTGGAGTTGTCGAGCTTTCAGCTCGAGACCACGTTCAGCCTGCGGCCACGGGCGGCCGCTGTGCTCAATGTCAGCGCCGATCACATGGACCGCTATGCGGACCTGGACGAGTACGCGCGCGCGAAGGCTCGTATCTTCCGGGGCGCACAGACCGTCGTCGCCAACCGCGACGACCCGCGCGTCCTCGCCATGGCCCGGGAGCTTCCCGGCCTCGTCTCGTTCGGCCTCGATACGCCGCCGCGAGAATGCGATTACGGCATCGAGCGCGAGGGCGAAGAGATTCTGCTGGTCCGGGGCGCCACGCCGTTCGCGAATGCGCGCCGGCTCGGCCTGAACGGTTGGCACAATGTGGGCAACGTGCTCGCGGCGGCGGCGCTGGCGGAGGCCGCGGGGGTGACGTTGGCGACCGTCGGCGAGGTCGCGGAGCAATTCACCGGTTTGCCGCACCGCTGCGAGACGCTGGGCCAGTGGGACGGCGTGCGCTGGATCAACGACTCCAAGGGTACCAACGTCGGGGCGACCCTGGCGGCGCTGGAAGGTTTGAACAGCACCGTGGTGCTCATCGCCGGCGGGGTGGGCAAAGGGGCCGATTTCTCCGCGCTGCGACCGGCATTGAAGCGACATGGGCGGGCCGTCGTCCTCCTCGGTCGCGACGCCGCCTTGATCGAAGAAGCGCTCGGCGCGGGGGTGACCACGGTCCGGGCATCCTCGCTGAGCCACGCCGTGAAGCTGGCGGCCGGGCTGGCGCATCCGGGCGACACGGTGATGTTGTCGCCGGCCTGTGCGAGCTTCGACATGTTCGCCGATTACCGCGAGCGCGGAGAGGCGTTTCGGCGCGCCGTGATGGAGCATCACGCATGAATGCCGCGGTCCCGCAAGCGCTGCCGGCGGATGCCCCGGAGATTCGCGTCGATCTGTGGCTGCTCGTTGCGCTGGTAACGCTGCTGAGCCTAGGTGTCGTGATGGTCTATTCCGCCTCCGCGGCGACTTCCGCCGAGGGTGGCTGGAGCCGCGCCGACCTGCGCCAGCACCTCGCGAATGTGGTGACCGCTGTGGTAGTGCTTAAGCTCGCTTATCACGTTCCTCTCCTCTGGTGGAAGCGGGCCAGCGGACCCCTGTTGGCCATGGCGGGGATCCTGCTGGCGCTGGTTTTGATCCCGGGGCTCGGTATCGAGGTCAACGGCAGCAGGCGCTGGTTGCCGCTGGGGCCGGTGAGGATGCAGCCTTCGGAGCCGGCGAAGCTGGCCGTGGTTCTTTACGCCGCGGCGCATCTCGCACGCTACCGCGACAAACTGCGGGAATTCCGCTACGGCATTCTCTTTGCCGGTGCCCCGCTCGCCGCCGCCGGGTTACTGCTGCTGCTGGAACCGGATTTCGGTACCACCGTCGTGCTCACCGCGACCGTTGCCGGCATGCTTTTCCTGGCGGGGGTGAGGCTATGGCACTTCTCCCTGTGCATGGCGGCGGGGCTTGCGGGCATGGTCGTGCTCACCGTCGTCGCGCCCTACCGCATGGCCCGCGTTATGAGCTTCCTGGACCCCTGGTCGGACCCCTACGACAGTGGTTTTCAGCTCATCCAGGCATTGATTGCCTTCGGCCGCGGCGAATGGCTGGGTGTCGGGCTCGGCGCCAGCGTGCAGAAATTGTTCTACCTGCCGCATGCGGGTACCGATTTTCTGCTGGCGGTCATCGGTGAGGAACTGGGTCTGCTCGGCGTCACCGCGGTGCTCGTGCTCTTCGCGGTCGTGCTGTGGCGGGCTTTCTGCATCGCTCGCCAGGCCGAGCGCACGGGCGATGTGTTCGCCGCGCGTCTGGCGCAGGGTCTCGGCCTGCTGCTGGTGCTGCAGGCGCTGATCAATGCGGGCGTCAACCTCGGAGTGCTGCCCACCAAGGGGCTCACCCTCCCGTTCCTGAGCTACGGCGGCAGCAGTCTCGTCGTCAGCTGCGCCGCGGTGGGCCTGCTGCTGGCGATCGGTGCGCAGACGCGCCCGCGGCCGCGCGCCCGGGGGGAACTGTGAGCACCCTGCTGGTCATGGCGGGCGGTACCGGCGGCCACGTCTACCCGGCCTTGGCGGTGGCGCAGGCGCTGCGTCGTCGGGGCGTGAACGTCGTCTGGATGGGGACGCGCACGGGCATCGAAGCGCGCGCAGTGCCTGCGGCGGGTTTCGACATCGAGTGGATCAATGTGCGCGGATTGCGGGGCCAGGGACCCTGGCGCTGGCTGCTGGCCCCGATGATCGTCGCCTGGGCCGTGCTGCAGGCGGCTGTCGTCATTTTTCGCCGTCGCCCGGATGCCCTGCTCGGAATGGGCGGCTTCGTCTCGGGGCCGGGCGGATTGGCCGCCTGGGTGCTGCGTCGCCCGCTGTTGGTGCACGAAGCCAACGCCATCGCGGGGTCGACGAACCGGGTGCTGGGCCGGCTCGCACTGCGCGTGATGACGGGGTTTCCGGGCGTGCTCGATGGACGCAGGGGTGCCGAGTGGGTCGGTAACCCGGTACGTGAGGAGATTGCCGCGCTGCCGGCGCCCGCGACCCGTCTCGCCGGCCGCGCGAGCAGCGCCCCGCGGTTGCTGGTGATCGGCGGCAGCCAGGGCGCCCGCGTGTTGAACGAGACGCTGCCGGCAGCGGTTGCCGCGCTGGCGGAGCGCTCGCGGCCCGCCTTGTGGCATCAGTGCGGCCGTAGCAACGCCACAGAGGTTGCAGAGCGCTACCGCGCAGCCGGGGTTGACGCGCGGGTCGAAGAGTTCGTCGACGACATGGCGGGGGCCTATGGCTGGGCAGATCTCGTCGTCTCGCGCGCGGGCGCCATGGCGATCGCCGAGATCGCCGCCGCCGGCGTGGCCGCGATCCTGGTGCCGTATCCCCATGCGGTGGGCGACCATCAGAGCGCCAACGCACGCTTCCTGGCCGCTCGTGGCGCCGCCCTCGTTCTCGGTCAGGCAGAAATGTCCGCACGGCATTTGGCGGAGCTGCTTCGGTCGCTGCTGGGCGATCGATCGCGACTGCTGGACATGGCGCAGAGGGCACGCGCACTCTCGCGCCCGCAGGCCACTCAGCGGGTCGCCGACATTTGCATGGAGGCCGTCCATGCGTGACCACGTCGGGCACGTCCACTTCGTCGGGATCGGCGGCAGCGGCATGAGCGGTATTGCCGAAGTGCTGCTCAACCTGGGCTACACCGTTTCGGGATCCGATATCCGCGAAAGCGACGCGACGAGACGCCTGCGTCAGGTGGGGGCGAAGATTCACATCGGCCATGCCGCGAGCCACATAAACGGCTGCGAGGTGGTGGTGACGTCGACGGCGATTGCGGCCGACAATCCCGAAACAACCGCTGCGTTGACGAAGAAGATACCGGTCGTGCCGCGGGCGGAGATGCTCGGTGAGCTCATGCGATTCCGCAAGGGTATCGCCGTTGCCGGCACCCACGGCAAGACGACGACCACCGGGCTGGTGGCAAGCGTGCTTGCTCACGGGGGGCTCGATCCGACCTTCGTGGTCGGCGGGGTAGTGAACAGCGCCGACAGCAATGCCCGGCTCGGCAGCAGTGAGTACCTGGTTGCCGAAGCCGACGAGAGCGATGCCTCGTTCCTGCACCTGCAACCGTTGATGGCGGTGGTGACCAACATCGACGCGGATCACATGGAGACGTACGGCGGCGATTTCGAAGCCCTGAAGCAGACCTTTGTCGACTTCCTCTACAACCTGCCGTTCTACGGCCTCGCCGTGCTGTGCATCGACGATCCGGTGGTGCGGGAGATCGCTCCCTTGATCAGAAAGCCCGTGATCACCTACGGCATCAGTGAGGACGCTGACGTGCGCGCTGTAGACATCCGCCAGTCGGGCATGGAGATGCATTTTCGCGTGCTGCCGCCGGCCCCCGCGGAGCCCATGCCGGTGCGGCTGGTGCTGCCCGGGCGGCACAACGTGCTCAACGCGCTGGCCGCCGTCGCGGTCGGCCGCGCGCTGGCGGTATCGGGCGGGGACATCGCCGCAGGCCTGGCCGGTTTTCAGGGCACGGGCAGACGTTTCCAGCTGCGCGGCACGATCCCCTTGGCGACGGGCGAGGTGCTGCTGGTGGACGACTATGCGCACCACCCGCGCGAGCTGGCAGCAACGCTCAGTGCGGCCAGTGGCTGCTGGCCGTCGCAGCGCGTCGTCGTCGTTTTTCAGCCCCACCGCTACACGCGTACGCGTGACCTGCTGGACGATTTCAGCCAGGTGCTCGCCAAGCAGGAGCCTCTCATCATCACGGAGGTCTACCCGGCCGGCGAGCAGCCCATCAGCGGCGCCGACGGTCGTACCCTGTGCCGTGCCATTCGCGCCCGCAGCCAATCGCAGCCCGTGTTCGTGGAGGATCTCGACGACGTGGCGGACGCGCTCATGGCGATCCTCGAGCCCGGAGACGTGCTTCTGACGATGGGAGCGGGTGACATCGGGCAGTTCTCCCGGCGACTCGCGCAAGAAGGTCTCAGGCCGGGCAGGAAGCGGGCATGTTGATGGCGCAGCGGATCCGCAACGGTGCGGCGGGGCCGGGCTGGGTGACAGCGGCGGTCGCCGGGACGCTGCGTGCCGACGAGCCCATGTCGCGGCATACCAGTTGGCGCGTTGGTGGAGCGGCGGACTGGTTCTACGTGCCCGCGGGTCGCGCTGATCTTGCCGCCTTCCTGCAAGCTCTTCCCGAAGATGTCGCGCTGCTGTGGGTCGGCCTCGGCAGCAATCTTTTGGTGCGCGACGGCGGGTTTCGGGGGGTGGTGATCGCTACGCACAAGGGGCTCGGTGGCATCGCGCTTGCCGATGCCCGCACGGTTCGCGCCGAGGCCGGCGTCGCCGCGGCCAAGGTCGCGCGCTTTGCTGTGCGTATGGGGCTCGAGGGCGCGGAGTTCCTCGCGGGCATTCCCGGGACGTTGGGCGGAGCACTGGCCATGAATGCCGGCGCGTTCGGCGGCGAGACCTGGGACATCGTCTCGAGTGTCGAGACCGTGGATCGCCACGGGCGGTTGCGGCGGCGCCTGGCGGGGGATATCGAGACCGGCTACCGCACGGTGCAACTGCCCGCAGGCGAGTGGTTTGTGGCCGCCGATCTCGCCCTGACCCCCGGCAGCCCGCAGGCCGGCAAGGCCCGGGTGCGCGCATTGCTGGCGACGCGAGGGCACAGCCAGCCGATCCAAGCGGCGAGCGCCGGTTCGGTCTTTCGCAACCCGGCGGGCGATCATGCCGCCCGGCTGATCGAGTCGGCCGGACTCAAGGGGTTGAGCGAGGGCGATGCCGTGGTCTCGAGTCAGCACGCCAATTTCATCATCAATCGGGGCAAGGCCACCGCCGCCGACATCGAGTGCCTCATCAGGCGGGTCCGGCTTCGTGTGCGGGCCGTGCACGGGGTGCAGCTCGAGCCGGAAGTCCACATCGTGGGCGACTGAGGCGCGGACGGTGACAAGGGCAGAACCCAATATATGGAAAAAATTGTCAACGGGATCGCAATATCTTGATAAAATTGTGTAAAATCGCGGGCGAGTCAGGGGACCGGGGGGCAGCGGCGACAGCCATCGTCGGGAAGGATCCCGGCGCCGCCACGGCGCGGCGCTGGCCCGGGCTGCTGGCGGCGTCTTTGCTGGCGGCGGCGGCGCTGGGAGTGCTGCTGGATCGCGTGTTCCGCCCCGACGCTTTTCCTGTTGAGGACTTACGCATCGTCGGCAACCTGGATCGTGTAGACCCGGGGGCGCTGGAGCGGGTCATCCAGCCGCTGGCACGCGGCAATCTCTTTGCCGTGGATCTAGAGCGATTGGAGGCTGCGGCCGAGTCGGTGCCCTGGGTCCACCGCGCCACTGTGAGGCGCCAGTGGCCGCGGACCGTGGTTGTCCGCGTGGAGGAGCAGCGTCCGGTGGCGCGCTGGGGCGCGCATCGGTGGGTCAATCGGGCGGGCGAGCTGGTCGTGCTTCCGGAGTACGTCGACGACACGTTACCCGTCTTGGCCGGTCCCGACTCCACGCAGGCCGAGGTGCTCGATCGCTTTCGCCGCTGGCGCGCACTGCTGGAGCCGGTGGGGCTGCGCCTCACGGCACTTACCCTCACCTCACGTCGCGTGTGGCAGGCGCGCCTGGAGCCGACGCAGGCCGTGTCCGGGCAACCCGAGTTAAGGGAACTGCGACTCACGGTGGGCAGGCAAGGCATCGACGCCCGTCTAGAGCGCTTCGCCCGGGTGTACGCGGGAATGCAAAGCGGTACCTGGGCGCAGGCTGAAGAGATCGACCTTCGCTATCCAAACGGTTTTTCAGTCCGCTGGCGCGATGGCGCCGATCCCCTCGGGCCGGGTCGTGCGGCGGCAACTACGGACCCGGCAAAGGCATGAAGAATCGCTCTCCCAAAAAGACCGACGATCGCCTCATCGTAGGCCTGGACATCGGGACTTCCAAGGTGCTGGCCATCGTCGGTGAAGTGATGCCGACCGGAGACTTGGAGGTGATCGGTTTCGGCCATCACCCCACCCGCGGACTGCGCAAGGGAGTGGTTGCAGACATCGAGTCCACCGTGCAGTCGATACAGCGCGCAGTCGAAGAGGCGGAGCTCATGGCCGGATGCCAGATCTACTCGGTATTCGCAGGCATCGCCGGCGCACACATCAACAGTTTCAATTCCCACGGCGTCGTCGCCATCCGCGACAAGGAGGTCGGGCCCTCGGACATGGAGCGCGTGATCGAGGCGGCCCAGGCCATGGTGCTTCCCAACGATCAGAGGGTCCTGCACATCCTGCCGCAGGATTTCATCATCGACAACCAGGACGGTATTCGGGAGCCGATCGGGATGTGCGGCGTGAGAATGGAGGCCAAGGTTCACATTATCACCGGTGCGGTTAGCGCGGCGCAGAACATCACCAAGTGCATTCGCCGTTGCGGGCTCGAGGTGGATGACATCATTCTCGAGCAGCTGGCCTCGAGCGAGGCGGTTCTCACCGGTGATGAAAAAGACCTCGGGGTCTGTCTGATCGACATCGGTGGCGGCACAACGGACATTGCCGTCTTTTCTGAAGGGGCTATTCGCTACACCTCGGTAATTCCGATTGCGGGGTATCAGGTTACCAACGACATTGCAATCGCGCTGCGAACGCCGACACAGGCGGCCGAGGAGATCAAGAAGAAGTACGGATGTGCGTTGACGCAGCTGGCGGGAGGAGAGTCGACGATCGAGGCGCCTAGCGTTGGCGATCGACCGCCGCGAAAGCTGGCCCGCCAGACCTTGGCGGAGGTCATCGAGCCCCGGGTCGAGGAGCTCTACGGCCTCGTGCAGAAGGAACTCCGGCGCAGCGGATTCGAGGAGCTGCTGGGCTCCGGCATCGTCCTGACCGGAGGCAGCTCGAAGATGGAGGGCATGGTGGAACTGGCCGAGGAGGTGTTCCACATGCCGGTGCGGGTCGGAGTCCCGGAGTACGTCGGCAGTCTGAGCGAAGTCGTGCGTAATCCCATCTATGCGACGGGTGTGGGTCTGATCCACTTCGGCTTCAACAATCGCGGGCCGCGCTTGTCCGAGAAGGAGCCGAATCCGAGTTACCAGACGGTGCTGGGTCGCATGAAGAGCTGGTTTCAGGGGGGCTTCTAGGAATGGTCGAGTGCATTCGGCGGCCGGTCTCGGGTCTGCGGCGTCGTGCCGCGGCGCCTGTGGCGGGGCCGCAGCAGGTTTTTTTTGGTGTTGGTGACGGGAGGGAAAGCTGATGGCGATGTTCGAATTGCTTGACAACGACGCTCAACAGGCTGTGATCAAGGTAATTGGCATTGGCGGCGGCGGAGGTAACGCTGTCGATCACATGGTCACTTCCGAGATCGATGGTGTGGAGTTCATCAACGCCAACACCGATGCTCAGGCGCTAAACCGCTCCAGTGTGAGAACCATACTGCAGCTCGGCTCCAGCATCACCAAGGGGCTGGGCGCCGGCGCCGATCCCGACGTCGGGCGACAGGCCGCCATGGAGGACCGCGATCGCATCGCGGAGGCCCTCGCGGGCGCCGACATGGTTTTCATCACCGCGGGCATGGGGGGTGGCACCGGTACCGGCGCCGCGCCTATCATCGCTGAGCTCGCGCGTGAGGCGGGCATTCTGACCGTTGCCGTCGTCACACGACCGTTTCAGTTCGAGGGCCGTCGGCGCCAGTCGGTTGCCGACGCCGGTATCGAGGCGCTGTCGCAGCACTGTGATTCGTTGATCACGATTCCCAACGAAAAGGTTCTCCAGGTCATGGGTCGGCAGGCAACGCTGCTCGAAGCATTTGCGCGGGCCAACGACGTGCTCCTCAATGCCGTGCAGGGCATCTCCGAGCTCATCACACGCCCCGGGCAGATCAACGTCGATTTCGCCGATGTGCGCACGGTCATGGCGGAGAAGGGCATGGCCATGATGGGGTCGGCTTCCGCCCGCGGGGAAGATCGTGCGGCGGAGGCGGCGCGCACGGCCGTGTCCAGTCCATTGCTGGAGGACATCGATATTTCCGGCGCCCGCGGCATTCTCGTCAATGTGACCGCGGGAATGGACATGGCGATCGGGGAGTTCGAGGAGGTGGGCAATACCGTACGCGAATTCGCTTCGGAGGACGCCACCGTGGTCATCGGCACTGTGCTCGATCCGGCGATGCAGGGCGAGCTGCGTGTGACCATGGTCGCTACCGGCATCGGCCAGGCGCAGCGGCAGAACCATCCCTACCGGGTGGTCCAGGGCGGCTCCGATCCGGGTCGGAAGGTCGACTACGAGTCTCTCGATACACCCACGGTGATTCGCAGTGGACGTCGCGCTCAGGAGGCGGTGGCGGTGGCCGAGGTAGAAGCCGATCCGGGCATGGAATACCTCGATATTCCCGCATTTCTGCGCAAACAGGCGGATTAGATGCTCTTTCGTCGTCGCAGAGGCGCCGATCAACGTCTAAACTGCTACAAAACGCCCCTGACATGGTGTAGGATGCGCCGCTCCGGGGGGGGGTCTTAATCTCGGGAAAATAAGAAATTTTGCTGTAGCCCATGATCAAACAACGAACGCTCAAGAACGTCATACGGGCCACGGGAGTCGGCCTGCACACGGGAGAGAAGGTTTACCTCACGCTACGGCCGGCGCCGCCGGACTCGGGCGTGCTGTTTCGACGGGTCGATCTCGATCCCTCAGTCGACGTTCCGGCACGCCCGGAGAACGTCACCGACACCCGATTGTCGACGACCCTGGAACGGGACGGCGTCAAGATATCGACGGTCGAGCACCTCATGTCGGCTTTTGCCGGCCTGGGAATCGACAACGCGTTTGTCGACCTGACAGCCCCCGAAGTGCCGATCATGGATGGCAGTGCCGGTCCATTCGTCTTCTTGATTCAGTCGGCCGGGATCGAGGAGCAGAATCGAGCAAAAAAGTTCATACGCATCAAGAAGACGATAAAGGTGGTCGATGGTGACAAGTGGGTGCGGTTCGACCCTCTCAACGGATTCAAGGTTTCATTTACCATCGATTTCGATCACCCCATCTTTTCGAATTCGGTTCAAGTCGCGAGTGTGGATTTTTCCACGACCTCGTTCGTGAAGGAGGTCAGTCGAGCACGAACGTTCGGTTTCATGCACGATCTCGAAGCCCTGCGCGAAGTTGGACTTGCCCGTGGCGGAAGCCTCGACAACGCTATCGTGATGGACTCCTTTCACATCCTCAACGAGGACGGCCTGCGCTACGAGGATGAGTTCGTCAAGCACAAGGTGCTGGACGCGATCGGTGATCTTTATCTGCTCGGGCATCCTCTGATCGGTGCTTTCAATGCCTACAAGTCCGGGCATGCGTTGAACAACCGGCTTCTGCGTTTGCTGATCGCAGACCGATCGGCATGGGATCTGGTCTCCTACGAGGACCCCGAGGAGGCGCCGATTGCGTTCATTCGCACGGCCCCGGCCACATGAGCCCCTCGATCCGCTCGGCAGGCTCTTTCAAACGCAAGAGCCCGGCCCCACTTTAATTCTCTGAGTCGGAACCGTAGCGGCTCAGCTTCTCCAGAGAGCGTTTCAGCTGCGGGTCGTCCACGTCGCCGGCCGTCGCGCGCAGCAGCGCGGCCGCTCTGGCCGACAGAGTGGGCCGCGGACGAGCGGCGGTCGCGGGCGCCGGGTTGTCCGGCATGACTCGAATGCGCACGTGACTCAGATGCGGGTGGCCCAGACGTCGAAGCGTTCGCAGGATGCTCGCTTCTCGGTGATGTACGGTGTTTGCCCATACGGGCGATGAAACATGTACGACCAGCGTGTCGGCCTGCGTATACAGCGAGCGGGTATTGTCGCTGACCCGTTCTCCGGCTGCCTGGCGCCAGGCGCTCCAGGTTCCTTCCCGGGTGTCCTTGCCGGGTGCGTCCAAGGCACTGCGCACGGTGCTGGGAAGAAACGCTGCCAGGCGACGGGCGCCCCGATCCTCTCTGGCTGCCACGGCGCTGTATGCTAGATGAAGCCTGCAGCGACCCACCGGCTCCCACACCGCGCACACGGATTCGCCGTGCGCGCACGGGCGCGGCTCGCAGCGACGCAGACGAGAGAAGACACGATTGTCCGGTTCCGGGGTCGCACGACGGTAGACGCCTTGGTGGATCGGCGCATCAGTGTAGCGTAAATCGCTCTACCGGCGCGACGGCCGAAGCGGCGGATGCCTTTCGCCGAGCGTTTCGTGCCCGCCGGGCGAGGGCTTGTAACATCGGCTGCGGTTTGAGACTCTTTCGCCAGCGGTCGGCAGGACGGACGAGAAGTGATGATCAGCAACCCTTTGACCAGGTTTTTCGGTAGCCGCAATCAGCGGCTGCTGCGACGAATGTCCAGGACCGTTGGCGTGATTAATGGTCTGGAAGGGGCCATGCAGGCGTTGTCGGACGTGGATCTCGCGGCCAAGACGGGCGAGTTCAAGGATCGCATCGGTAACGGTGAGGCGCTCGATGACATCCTGCCGGAGGCTTTTGCGGTCGTGCGCGAGGCGGCGCGACGTACTCTGGACATGCGTCATTTCGACGTCCAGCTGGTGGGCGGAATGGTGCTGCACCGCGGCAAGATTGCCGAAATGCGCACCGGTGAGGGAAAGACGCTGGTTGCCACATTACCGGCCTATCTGAACGCGGTTTCCGGCCACCACGTGCATATTATCACCGTGAACGACTACCTGGCCCGGCGCGATGCCGACTGGATGGGCAAGATCTATGAGTTCCTTGGGCTTTCGGTGGGAGTGATTCTGTCCGGTCAAGACGGCGCCACCAAGCGCGAGGCCTACGCGGCAGACGTCGTCTACGGGACCAACAACGAATTCGGCTTCGACTATCTGCGCGATAACATGGCTTTTGCGTCAGGTGATCGCGTGCAGAGTCCCCTCAAGTACGCGATTGTCGACGAGGTCGACTCGATCCTCATAGATGAAGCTCGTACGCCGCTGATCATCTCGGGACCCGCAGAGGAGAGCACCGACCTCTATCAGAAAATCGACGCCATCGTGCCGCGTCTGTCGCGACAGGAGGTCGAAGACGGTCCCGGCGACTTCAGCGTGGACGAAAAAGCACGCCAGGTCTTCCTGACCGAAGAGGGTCACGAACACGCTGAGGAACTCCTGGAGAGCGCGGGACTGCTGCAGGCGGGCTCAAGCCTCTACGACATCGTCAACATCGGTCTTCTGCATCACCTCTATGCCGCGTTACGCGCACACTCGTTGTTTCAGCGGGACGTGGACTACATCGTACGCGACGGGCAGGTGGTAATCATTGATGAGTTCACCGGACGCATGATGGCCGGCCGGCGCTGGTCCGATGGCCTCCACCAGGCTGTGGAGGCCAAGGAGCGGGTGCCGATTCAGCAGGAAAACCAGACCCTGGCATCGATCACGTTCCAGAACTACTTCCGCCTCTACGACAAGCTCGCCGGCATGACCGGCACCGCCGATACCGAAGCGGCTGAGTTCCAGCAGATCTACGGGTTGGAGGTGGTCGTGATACCGACGCACCTGCCCATGATCCGCGACGACCGGTCGGATCTCGTCTATCGCACCCATGCGGAGAAATTCGACGCGATACTCGAGGGCATCAAGGAATGCAACGGGCGTCAGCAGCCGGTGCTCGTGGGCACGGCGTCCATCGAGACCTCGGAGTTTCTCTCGGCGCTGCTCAACAAATCGGGCATATCGCACGAGGTTCTGAACGCGAAGCATCACGAGCGCGAGGCGCACATCATCGCTCAGGCCGGCCGCCCCGCGGCCGTCACCATAGCGACCAATATGGCCGGCCGCGGCACCGACATCGTGCTGGGCGGAAACCTGGAGATGGAGCTTTCGGCCGGGCAGGAGACGGGGGCGGACCGGGACGATATACGGCGGGCCTGGCAGGAGCGTCACGAGCAGGTCGTGTCCGTCGGAGGTCTGCACGTGCTCGGCACGGAGCGACACGAATCCCGCCGCGTCGACAACCAGCTGCGCGGGCGTTCCGGCCGTCAGGGCGATCCCGGCTCGAGCCGCTTCTATCTGTCCATGGAAGACAACCTGATGCGGATATTCGGATCGGATCGCGTCTCGGGGCTCATGGAGAAGCTTGGAATGGAGGAGGGCGAGGCGATCGAGCATCCCTGGGTAACGAAGGCCATCGAGAATGCCCAACGCAAGGTGGAGGGACGCAATTTCGATATTCGCAAGCAGCTCCTGGAGTACGATGACGTAGCTAACGAGCAGCGCAAAGTGATCTACGAAGAACGTAACAGGTTGATGGACGCCGAGGAGGTATCGGAGCAGGTGGCTCGGGCGCGGCACGACGTCGTCAACGCGGTCGTAGACCAGAGCATCCCTCCCCAGAGTCTCGAAGAACAGTGGAATGTGGAAGCGCTCGAGCTGGACCTGGAAAAGGAGTTCGGGATCAAGTTGCCCGTGCGCAACTGGCTGGAGCAGGACGAAGGTCTGCACGAGGAATCACTGCGTGAACGCATCGAAACAGAGATCTCGAAGGCCTACGATACCAAGGTCGAGGCCGTCGGCCTCCCGGTGATGCGTCACGTCGAGAAGGCGATCATGCTGAGGGTGCTCGACGAGCAGTGGAAAGAGCACCTCGCCAACATGGATCATCTGCGACAGGGTATTCACCTCAGGGGCTACGCCCAGAAGAACCCCAAGCAGGAGTACAAGCGCGAAGCCTTCGAGGCATTCACCGCGATGCTCGAGCGCGTCAAGCATGAGGTCGTGGGGCTGCTGTCGAAGATACAGGTGCGCGAGCAGCGAGAGGTCACGGATTTCGAGGAGCAGCGCCGCGCACAGGAGCGCATGCAGTTTCTGCACCCCGAGATGCCCTCGGAACCAATGGCCGAAGCCGAGCCGGAGCAGGAGCTCGCACAGGCCGCTGCGGGCGGCGCTCGTGCCGCGGCGTCGAGAACGGCGGCCGCCGCACGCCCGTTCGTGCGCCAAGAACCCAAGGTCGGCCGCAACGCGCCCTGTCCGTGCGGGTCGGGCAAGAAGTACAAGCACTGCCACGGCCGCCTGCAGTGAGACGGATCCCGAAGGGTGTTTCCGTCGGCGCCCGGTGGTGCCGGTTCGGTGCCACGCCATCGCGGCGATATTGCTCTACTGAGGAGCGCGATCGGACCACGGGACGGCGGATGTGGCCGGCCGAAGGGACCCAATGAGCCACCGCTCGCCGCTGGCCCCCGATCGTTTTCCCGCGTTGCCCGCCATCGCGGGCGTCCGTGTCGCCGCGGTCTCGGCGGGGGTGAAGTACCGCGGGCGGGCGGATCTGTTCCTGGCCGAGCTGGCGCCCGCATCCACAATTGCCGGCATGTTCACGCGCTCGCAAACGGCATCGGCGCCTGTGGAGTGGTGCCAGTCGATCCTGTCGCGGGGACGGGCACGTGCCATCGTGGTGAATTCCGGCAACGCCAATGCTTTTACCGGTCGAGAGGGCCGGGAGCACGTGCAGATGATGGTGGGCGTCACAGCCGCGGCGATCGGCTGCAGGCCGAAGGAGGTGTTCGTTGCTTCGACGGGTGTTATCGGTGAGCGACTTCCGGTCGAACGAATTTCCAGGGCGATGCCGAGACTGGTTCGCAACCTGAGCGAGCGCGCCTGGGAGGATGCCGCGACGGCCATCATGACCACAGATACCTTCGCCAAAGGGGCGTCGGCAACAGCCGTCATCGAGGGTCGCGCCGTGTCCATCGCCGGCATCGCCAAGGGCTCGGGCATGATCGCCCCCGACATGGCGACCATGCTGGCGTTCGTTTTTACCGACGCGGCACTGCCGCCGGGTGTCCTGCAGAGCGTGCTGGCACGCGCCGCCTCGCGGTCATTCAATTGCATCACCGTTGATGGAGACACGTCCACCAGTGACACTCTGCTTCTGGCGGCAACGGGCCGAGCCGGCAACCGCAGACCGGCGAGCGCTTCCTCCCGGGAGCTCGGAGATTTCCGTCGCGCCCTGCAGCGAGTGATGACCGATCTGGCGACACAGGTCGTCCGCGATGGCGAAGGCGCTTCAAAATTCATCACCATCGACGTCTCCGGCGCCACCTCGTGGCAGGCGGCGCGCCGCGTGGGCCTCGCCATCGGCAACTCCCCGCTCGTGAAGACAGCCGTCGCGGGGGAGGATGCCAACTGGGGGCGCATCGTGATGGCAGTGGGCAAAGCCGGTGAGCGCGCCGATCGCGATCGCCTGACCATCGCCATCGGTGGCATTGTCATCGCCGCGCATGGCGAACGTCGCCCGGACTACGACGAGCGAAAGGTCGCCGAGCATCTCAGGGGCCAGGAGATTCATATCGAGGTCGGTTTGGGCGTAGGTCGCGGACGGGCGCGTACCTGGAGCTGCGATCTGACGCAGGACTACATTCGTATTAATGCCGACTATCGTACGTGAGCCCCGCATCCACGTTGCAGTGGGGGTCGTCACGGACAGCCGGGGGCGGTGCTTGGTGGCGAAGCGTCCCGGCCATGTTCACCACGGCGGCAAGTGGGAGTTTCCCGGCGGCAAGATCGCGCCCGGGGAGGCGGTGCCGTGCGCGCTACGGCGAGAGATCAAGGAAGAGGTCGGCATCGATGTTCTCGCCGCCGAGCCGCTCATCCGCGTGCGCCACGACTACCCGCAGCGAAGAGTATTACTCGATGTGTGGCGTGTCACCCGCTTCGCCGGCGAGCCACATGGGCGCGAGGGTCAGGTCGTTCAGTGGGTCGAAACCGGGTCGCTCAGGCAGCTCGAATTTCCCGAGGGCAACCGCACCATCATCAGCGCTGCGATTCTTCCCTGCATCTATGCGATTACCGATCTCACGCGCTACGCCAGGGCGGATATGCTGCACCGATTGGAGTCGGCTCTGCAAGCGGGTCTTCGGCTTGTTCAGGTGCGAGCAAAGAATCTTTCCCGGTCCGGGTACCGCGATTTCGCCGCTGAGGTGATCTCGCTGTGCCGTGCACATGATGCCGCCGCCCTCGTAAACGCCGGTCCGCAACTCGCGCGGCGGCTTGGGGCCGCGGGCGTGCATCTCGACTCGCAGAGTTTGTCGAAACTCACACGTCGTCCACTGGACTCGTCTCACTGGGTGGCGGCATCTTGTCACGACGAGCGCGAGATCCGTCGTGCAGCGAAGCTCGGAGTGGACTTCATCGTCGTCTCGCCGGTGCGGACGACGCCCTCGCACCCGCAGGCGTGTGTACTCGGGTGGAAACGTTTCGCGACGCTTTGCGAGGAAGCAACGATGCCCGTTTTCGCCCTGGGCGGCATGCGACCAGAGGATCTGCAACGGGCGCGCGGTTGCGGCGCGCAGGGCGTCGCCATGATCCGTGGCGCGTGGGAGTGAAAACCTTTGCTTACCGACGAGCCGGCTCATCGTGTCCCCGGGCAAGTTGCAGGTAACGCTCGTGCAGACGGTCGACCTCTTGGTCGAGTTCCGCAGCGGTGCCGTCGTTCTCGAGGACGTCGTCCGCCGCGGCGAGACGCTCGGCACGCGTCGCCTGTGCTGCGATGATCTGCCGTACCTCACTGGCGCTTAGACCGCTGCGTCGTTTGACCCAGTCGATGCGGCGTGATTCGGGTGCGTCGACGACGAGAACCCGGTCAACGAGGTCGTGCTGGCGGCTTTCGATCAGCAGGGGGATCACCAGCACGCAGTAGGGCCCGCGAGCGGCTGCGACCCGCCTTTGCATCGCGCCGCGAATGAGAGGGTGGAGCAGGTTCTCGAGTGTCCGTCGCTGCGCCGGGTCTTGGAATACGCAACGGCGCAACGTGGCCCGGTCGAGCTGACCGCCGGCGCCGACGACTTCCTTGCCGAAGGCACGCACGACATCGTCGAAAGCCGGCTCCCCGCGGCGCGTGAGCTCATGGGCTATGGCATCGGCGTCGACGACGACGATGCCATGGTGCTCGAAGCGCTGCGACACGGTGCTCTTGCCGCTGCCGATGCCCCCGGTGAGTCCGATCCGCAGCATTCAGCCGGCCCTCGGCGTGCTACCCCGCCAGGCCTAAGAGCGGCAGGTACACGGCCACGATGGCGTCGCCCCACAGCATCGCTGTCCAACCGGCGGCGGCGAGATAGGGTCCGAAAGGAATCTCGTGGTGTCGATCCAGCCTGCGCATGACGATGAGTGTAAGGCCGACGATTGAGCCCGTCAGCGCCGACAGCAGCACGATCGGTGCCAGCAGCTCGTACCCGAGCCAGGCCCCGAATAGCGCCAGCAGCTTGAAGTCGCCGAATCCCATGCCCTCCTTGCCGGTCAACAGGCGATACGCATGGAAAACCAGCCATAAAAAGAGATAGCCGACGATGGCCCCGATCACTGCTGAATGCAAGGAAGTGAAGGTGCCGAAGAGGTTGAGCGCGAGGCCGAGCCAGACGCCGGGTATGGTCGCGGCATCAGGCAGGATGCGGTGATCGATGTCGATGAAGCTGAGGGCGATCAGACTCCAGGTCAGGACCAGGGCAGCAGCCGCCTCAGGGGTCAAGCCGAAGCGATGGACAACGGCGAGCGAGAGCGTGGCTGTGAGCACCTCGACGAAGGGATAGCGCCAAGAGATGCGGCCGCCACATTCAGAGCACCGTCCGCGGAGCATTGCGTAGCTGACGAGGGGGATGTTCTCGATGGCCTTGATGCGATGGCCGCAATGCGGGCATCGAGAGCGAGAACGCACCAGGCCTTCGGGTTCGGTCTCGGTCTCGGGGTCCGTTTGCCCCAAGAACTCGCGGCATTCGCGCAGCCAGCGGTGCTCGAGCACACGGGGAAGGCGGTGAATGACCACGTTGAGGAAGCTGCCCACGCACAGGCCGAGAACCGCGGCGGCGGCGTATAGCACGGAGGGCAACTCCCGCAGCAGCAATACGGTGTCCATCGCTCTCGATGAGGGGCCTTGAGCACCTCGACCGAGGAAAGCCGTGGCCTGAGCGCGCGACTGAAAGATCTAGAATACAGCCGCCATCTTGAAGATGGGCAGGTACATGGCGATGACCATGGTGCCAACGATGATGCCCAGGAAGATGATCATCACCGGCTCGATGAGGCTGGACAGCGCCGCAACCGCGTCATCCACCTCGCGCTCGAAGAAATCCGCAACCTTGTCGAGCATGAGTTCGAGTTCACCGGACTCCTCGCCCGTCGCGATCATCTGCAGAACCATGCTGGGGAACAGGCCGGTCGCGGTGACCGACGCCTCCAGCGAGCGCCCGGTGGCGACGTCACTGCGGATGTCCATGATGCCGTTGTAGTAGACCCGGTTTCCGGTGGCGGCGGCGACAGACTCGAGAGAGTCGACCAGAGGCACGCCGGCGCCGAACATCGTCGCAAGGGTGCGCGCGAAACGGGCGATGGTGGCCTTGCGCAGGACGGGGCCGATCATGGGGATGCGGAGCACCAGGCGATCGAACAGATACTGCAGTCGCGAGGAACGTTTGTAGACGAAAGCACCGATGACGGAAGTCGCCGCGAGCACGCCAAAAAACATCCAGTACGTGTCCTGGAACCAGCGTGAAAGGTCAATGACCTTTTGGGTCAGTGTCGGCAGCTGGCCTCCAAAGTTCTCGAACAGTTGCTCGAACTGCGGTATGACGAAAATCAGCAGCAGAGACACGACGAGTACGGCGACCAGGACGATGGCCGCCGGGTACCACATTGCGGATTTGATCTTCCCTATGATCGCCTCCATCTTTTCCATATGAGACGCGATCTTGTCGAGCAGCGAGTCCAGTGCGCCCGACTGTTCACCGGCCGCCACCAGATTGACGTAAAGACGATCGAAATGGGCCGGAAAGCGGGCCAGCACTCGACTAAGCGCCGTGCCGGACTCGACTTCCTGGCGTATTGTGGTCAGAAGCTCTGCCATCGTAGGATTTTCGTGGCCCTTCGCGATCGACTCGTACGACTGAGCGATCGGAATACCCGCCGCGATCATCGTCGCCAGCTGCCGGGTCGCCACCGTAACGTCTTTGCTCTTGATCGGCTTCTTAATTTTGAATAGGGCGGCGCGCTTGCGACGTATCTTGCTTGGGCGCACGCCCTGCCGACGCAGCACGGCGGCGACGAAAGCCGGATTGGGTGCCTCGGTCTCGCCCTTTATGACGCGCCCTTTGGCGTCGCGCCCTTCCCAGATAAACGCCTGGAGCCTTGCTTTAGGGTTTTTAGCCATAATTCGTAAGATTAGTCACTCTCTCGATTTCTTCCAGGCTCGTCACGCCGGCGGCAACCTTGTTCAGAGCAGATCTGCGCAAGGTATTGACGTTCTGAGATGCGGCGAACTCTTCGAGCTCGAGCTGGGTGCAGCCGCGCATGATCATCTCTCCCATCGCGTCGGAGACCGGCATGACCTGGAATATTCCCGTTCTTCCCTTATATCCCTCGGTGCACAGTCTGCATCCGATCGGAGCATGAACCTGCAGCTCGTCGATCTCGTCGTCTCTGAAGCCCGCCAATTTCAGCGCGTGCTCGGGGATGGTCTGCGGCTTGCGGCAGGCCGTGCAGAGCCGACGAACAAGGCGCTGCGCCATGATCAGGTGCACCGAAGACGCCACGTTGAAGGGGGCGACCCCCATGTTGAGCAAGCGTGTCAGTGTCGAAGGGGCATCGTTGGTATGCAGCGTGGAAAGCACGAGGTGCCCCGTCTGCGAAGCCTTTACGGCGATGTCCGCAGTCTCCAGATCGCGGATCTCGCCGAGCATGATGACGTCCGGATCCTGGCGCAGGAAAGCGCGCAGCACCGTCGAAAACGTCAGGTTCGCCTTCTCGTTGATGTTGACCTGGTTGACGCCTTGGAGGTTGATCTCGACGGGATCCTCAACGCTGGAGATGTTTCGCTCGGCGGTGTTCAGCACATTCAAGGCGGAGTACAACGACACCGTTTTGCCGCTACCGGTGGGGCCGGTCACGAGGATCATGCCGTACGGGCGCTCGATGGCCTCCATATACCGTTCGAGTTGATGCGGTTCGAAGCCCAGCTTGTCAAGGCTGATCACGCCGCCGGCCGAGTCGAGGATACGGACGACGACTTTTTCGCCATGAATTGTCGGCAGAGTGCTCACGCGAAAGTCGACGGCCCGGTTCTTCGACAGGGTCATTTTCATTCGGCCGTCCTGGGGAACGCGGCGCTCGGCAATGTCCAGGCGCGAGAGAATTTTCACGCGCGCAATAATCCGGGGGATCAGAGCCGACGGCGGTGAGGCGATCTCGTGCAGGACGCCGTCTACACGCAGGCGAATGCGTGTCTTTTTCTCATACGGCTCGATGTGTATGTCGGAGGCGTCCTTCTTGATGGCGTCGAGCAGCAACTTGTTGACAAAGCGTACGATGGGGGTGTCAATATCTTCAGGGCTGGCGGCACCCGCCTCGCCGCTGTCGTTATCAGTCTCGGAAGAGATGTCGATGTCTTCGAGAGATTCCTCGCCGGCAAGCTCGGCGAGGGTCTTGTCGGTGCTCTGCTGGAGAACGTCATCGAGAAGTGCCAGGAGTTTGCCGCCATCGACGATTACAGGCTCGACTCCCAGTCCGGTATGGAACCTGATGTCATCGAGCACCCGGGCATTCGTAGGGTCGGCGACGCCGACGAACAACTTGGAGCCTCTGCGCCGCAGGGGCAGGATGCCGTGTTTGCGGACGAGGTCGTCCGAAATGAGGTCCCGTGGTACCTGATCGGTGTCGAAGGCGTCGAGGTCGAGAAGCGGGACCCCGAATTCCTGAGAAGCGATGCTCGCCAGCCGCGTGGTATCGATGTCTCTCTCTTTGACGATCTGCGCGAAGAAGGACCTGTTCTTGCTCTGAGCTTCCGTTTGGATGTCGGCGGCGCGATCTTCCGCCACCAACCCGCTCTGCACCAGGCGGTGCGCGATGCCGGTAAGGACCGGGGTGGTGCTGACTGCAGGCATGGCTTTCCTTTCTCGATTTTGAGGAGAAACCGGACTGACGTAATTAACCGACCTAGATGAAATATAGCAGGCAGATCGTGGAAAGGTAGGACGCCTCATCGATTGCCCGATAGGCGACCGCAACCTTGCCTCACAGGCGTCCGCGACCGCCGCGGCGGTCAAACGAGGGGGGGGTCCACAACGGGTGGTGCCTGATGGACTTGAGACGCCTTCGCCGGCCCCGCGGGCGGCTCAAACCGTCCCTTGTGATGTCTCAGCGGCCAAGCCGTCTCGCCGCTGCATCTTCGGCCGCCCCAGCGTTGCATCTCGGCTACGGGCGGCTCGATGAATCGACGATCCGTCGACATTGGCCGACCGGATGCCTCGGGCTGTCACTGCCCCGCCTGTCATGGGCGCCCCGAACGCACGACGGTGGTCCCGACGCAAGGCCCGCAATGCCCGGCCGTGTCGACCTAGCCCCCGGGCGGACGGCGCTCTGCGCTGCGCCGAGGCGCTTGGATCCGCCGAGCTGGTTTTGGGCAAGCGCACACCAGGCGCAGGCTCCGTACGCGCACGATCAGCGCACCGAGCGGCGTGTCAGCGCGCAGTGGTGTTCGACGGGCTGTCCGCCCTCTGCTCCGCCGAAGTCGCGACGCCATAGTCGAAGGCACGCCGGCGTTCTTCCGAGTAACGATAATGCAGCGCCGAGACCTGTTCCGAGATCACGCCGAACATCAGCGTGAACAGTGACGATAGGTACAGAACCGCGCTCATGTTCGTGAATCGCTGCATGGACAAGTAGGTGTAGGCGTACCAGCCGCTTGCCAGAGCGAAGATGGCCATGCTCAGGGGCAAAAACACGCGCATGGGCGAGAAAAGGGCGCCCACTCGCAGAATGATGACCAGAAATCGAATGCCATCGTGAAACCAGCGGATCTTGCTCTTGCCGCGCCGGCGTCGCGCTTCGATGGCCACGTAGGTCACGGCATAGCCGCAGCGGAAGAAGGACATCGTGCTGGTCGTCGGATAAGAAAATCCGTTGGGCAACAGGTAGAGAAAATTGCGGAAAGGTCGTGCCCGCACGGCCCGGAACCCCGAAGTCAGATCGTCGATCCTGCAGCCCGTCATCAACGATGCAAACAGATTGAAAATCCGGTTGGCGACGGCACGGGCCCTCGACGCCTGGGTGCCCGATGTCCGAGCGCCGACGACAAGGTCGAAACCCCGGTGGATCTCGGCCAACAGTCGGGGGATGTCTTGCGGGTCGTGTTGGCCGTCCGCGTCCATGAAAACGAGAATGTCACCGGCCGCCCGTCTTGCCCCGGTTTTGATGGCGGCGCCGTTACCCAGATTCCGGGGATGCCGAATTACCTTGGCGCCCTCAATTGGCGCGACGGGTGGGTCGGAGCCATCGTCGACGACGATTATCTCGGCCTCGGGGAGTGTCTGGCGCAGGCGCCCCACCACATCGGGCAGGTTGTCGGACTCGTTCAGACAGGGCAGGACGACGCTGATGTCAGCGCTCACGGTTGCACCGCTGTCTTCATCATAGAGCGTTGCCTGTCCTTGAGGTATTGTTCCCATGGCTTCAGATTCTCGAGGCGGCGTCTCTGCGCGACGGATCCGGCGAGACCCTTGGCACGCTCGACGGCTTCCAAAGCCAGAGCGAATTCACCGGCCACCGCCCAGCGATGGGATTCAATCACCGCGTTGCGGTAGTCCGGCCGCCACTCGTAGGCTTTTCGCAGCGACTCGGCGGCTGCCCGCGCATCGCCCTGAACATCGTGGATTCTGCCCCGCAGTACGAGGAGGTTCGCCATCGCCCGTCGTTGGCGGAAGCTCGGGTTGACGAGCAGCGTGTCGGCGATGGCCGCCAATCGCTCGTAGTCGAGAGCGGGACAGCCGCCGCGCAATCGCTCTTTGATCATCAGCTGCAGCGTACGGGAGGCGGCGTGGTCGTGCTCGGCGCGGCCGAGTGCGGCGATTTTGCGTTCGAAATCAATCTGATCAATGTTGGCGCCGCTCAGGCAATCGATCCACAGTTTCTGCAGCATGATCCCGGACGAGTCAGGATGGCTCTCGAGGACGCGATCGAGCCGGGCATGTACTTCGTCGTAAGCTCCGGCACGCAGCCAGAACCCGGATGCGTACTGGAGGGCGCGCATCGAATTCGGGTGTTCACGCTCCCAGGTCGCCGCCAGCATAGAAGGGTTTCCCCACAGTTCGGCACTGAGCCAGGTGTTCACTGCCGCGACACACACAAAAACAGCGAACGCCGGCCTCAATACTAGCCGCAAACGCAGGACGGGCGTCAGCAGGTAATAGGTGAGCGCGAAAAGGGGCCCGACCATCGGCAGGTAGTTGCGATGTTCGAAATAGATCTCCAGCGCCACGGCGCCCGACTCCAGAACGTGTCCACCGACAAACCACAACGACGCAAAACTCAGTACCGGCGCACGCTTGCGTAGCCACAATGCGGCAAGCAGCAGCGTCGCGAGCACGCCGATGGCAATCACGGTCATCGGAGGGTCCGCAAGTCCGGTCGAGATCACGTAATCGTCGTGCACCAGTCCCGATCCTTCGCGGCGCGGCAGCAGGATGTAGCCCAGGTAGTCCAAAAGTGCGCGCGGCTGAGTCAAGAGCCGCTCGGTGAGCGAGAAGTCCCGCACGCGGTAGCTATTGACGATGGAAGACCAGTTGACGATATGCCAGACGGCGATGAAGCCAGCCGGAACATGGAGGAACACGCTTCGCCAGAGGCGCCAGTGAGCCGGTGCGGGCACGTGTCTACTGAGCAATGTGCATTCGATGATCAACGCGTACACAGCCAGTAGAATCCCCGACTCCTTGCAAAGTAGGGCCAGCGCCGTGCCTCCGCCGATACCTCCCGACATCCACACAAGGCGTCTGGCGCTGCTCTGCCGCGACGACAGGCGGCCATGCAAATAGACGACCAGACCGGCAAGGATAAAGAGCGTTGCGAGCTGGGTCATGCGCTGGATGGCGTACAGCACCGTGGATACATTGAAGGGGTGCAGCAACCAAAAAGCGGCCGTACCGACAGCCACGGCGACGCTGATGCTCTCCTCTCGGCCCATCGCGCGCATCAGTTTCAGGACGAGCCACGCCAGCAATAATCCATTGATCAGGTGTATGAGCAGGTTGGTGTACTTGAAGCTGTGGGGATGACTCGGCCACGTCGTATCGTTCAGAAGGAACGAGAGAAGCGCCAGAGGTCTGCCGAAAGGTTTACTGTGCACGCTCGAGACAAAATCGAGAATGCCGTGAATGCTGGGGGGAGTGCCTACGCCGGCGAGCGGTGCCAGGTTGGGGTGGTCGTCGAGCAGGAAGTCGCTGCCGAGTCCGGGCCAGTAAAGCCAGGCGGTGACGATGAGCGCAGCATACAGCGCCAGCCCTGCGGCGCAGGACGGCAGCACATTTCTGTCGAGTAACGTCATCCGCTAAGTTTGGCAAAACCGCAGGACGAGGACCGCGGGGCGGCGGACGTGCCGCGCAACGCGATCGATGCGCCATGCATCGGTAACGGTGTTATCGTGGCGACCCGGCGGTTTGTCAGCGTGAGTTCCCCGTGGTTTGCGGGCTCCGCCTTGCCAATGCGCCAAGGCGCTGCAGCTCTGATCGCGCCGCCGCACCCCGTCCGTGCCGTTGGAGCAGCCCGACCAGGTGCGCGCGATGGCCGAGTTGAGCCGGTGCCATCGCCATGGCCCGGCGCGCGGTCTCAATCGCCCTCGCGCCATCGCCGGCCCGCTCATGGTACTCGGCGACGAAGCCCAGAACCAGTGCGCTGCTATTGGCCGATATGGCCGGATTAGCAAGCAAGGAATCAACGAGCTTCAAATAGTTCTCCTCCGACAACGTCTTGGGGTAGGCGAGGGCACATTTCGACAGGTGGGCCATGGCATTGATGGAGCTGGGGAGGGGCCGCCGATCGTGCAGGGTCGCTTGCAGCTGCTCGAGCGAGAGCGGCGGCAGCTCCAGGTCGAACTCGGCATGTAGGCAGATCAGGGCGATCCGGGCCGCCGCCATGCGCGGTTTGAGTCCGTAAGCGGTCTCGTAGTAACTGCGCGCGGCGTTGATAAGCCGCTGGCGTTCGGCGGGTGCTTCCAGGCGGCGTGCCGTGGCGGTGAGGTAGCGGCCCGCGAAGTAGTTGTTGCGTGGCGATCCCGGGTGGTTCAGCACGTCGGTCAATATCAGGCGCGCCGGTGTGCTCCACTGCTGGGCACGGGCGTGTGTGGAGACCGCAAGCAAGGCGATGAGGACGACCGCCGCCGTACGGCGCGCGGGCACCGTTCGGACGAACCGGGCGCCATACAGGAGATAGTAGACCGCCGCCAGCAAGACGCCGTACGACGGCAGATAATTGCGGTGCTCATAGGCGATCTCCAGCGGCCATACCGTCGACTCGAGGGCATGACCGCACAGGAACCACAGGATGCCTAGGGAGAGCATCGGCAGGCGGCGGCGTATCACGAGCGCAAGCCCACCGGCGCCTGCAACAGCGAGGATCGCGGGCAGTGTGCTGACGGGATCGATCAAGGAGCGGGAGACGGCAATGTCGTCCAGCAGCAGCGCCATCTGCGACGTCTGCGGCAACAGGATCATGTACAGGTACCACAGTACGACACGGGCTTGCGTCATGAGCCGTTCGGCAAGACCGAAATCACGTCCACCATAGGCGCCCGCCACCCAATCCGGGTGCATGATCAGGAAACCGCCTGCCAGCAGCAGCGGCACTGCCACACCGGCGACGAAGAAAGCGATAAGCAGGCGGCGGCTGTGCGACGTGGCCGTCCTGAAGCGAAACAGCGTGAATTCGACAACGAGGCAATACAAGGGCAGCAGCACTCCGTTTTCCTTGCTGAGCGCCGCGAGCACACCGGCAAGGGGTGTGCCGATCATCAGCCACGGCCAGGCGCGATGGCCGTCGAGTTGGCGCAGACGGGCCGTCGTGTAGAAGACTATTCCCCAACACGTGAACAGCGCCGACAGGCTGGTCATGCGCTGAACGATGTAGAGGACCCCGCTCAAGTTGAAGGGATGCACAAGCCAAGCGGCCGCTGCGGCGACTGCCACCCAGGCGCGTGTCGAACGATCCAGTGAGAGGACCGGCGCACGCAGCAGCAGCCACGCGAGCCAGGCGAGGCTCAACCCCGTCGCCAAATGCACGAGGAGATTCGTAATCTTGAAATGGAAAGGATCGAGGCCGTGGAAGTAATGGTTCAGGGCAAAGCTCGCCATGCTGATCGGGCGCCTCAAAGGCCCGGTGTGCCCGCTCCAGGCAGCGCGCCAGAGTTCCTCGGCGCTGAGCGTCTGCATCGCGAGGCTCGAGTTGCGCTCGATGCTGGCCTCGTCGTCAAACAGAAACCCGCCGGACAGACCGGGAGCGTACGCAAGGCAGGTGAGGACGACGATGCCCAGCAAGACGGCAGCGAGGCGAAGTCGGCACATCAGCTTGTGGCGCGTTCACGCATAGACAAAAACAACCCCGTGGGGACGCTGCCCCACGGGGTCGCGATCATAGCCGAGAATAAGATGACTAGTTCGGAAAACCGGTCGTGCGGCACTCCGCCGGCAGGTACTTGTCCGCCACTTCGCCCACACCGTACCAGGCTAGGTTTATGTCCTGATTGTTGCAGTCCCAGTCCACGGAACTCTCCGAAGGCGTGACCGTCGGCACCAGGGCGACCAATTGACCAGCTCCCGTCTGTCCGCCGAGGTCGTCGGTGATGGCGACGTTGAGCGCGCCGTATCCGCAGCCGTCGGTAACGCATATATTCTCGCCCGGCTGCGTCCACCACGCGACGGACAGCACGTACTTCGAAGCGATGTCCGACTCGAAACCGGCCTCGGCCGCGCTGTCCGGCCATCTGCCGGCCGACAGGCGGAACTCGGTTACGGCCACCTTGCCGGGCGCTGAGGCGGTGATCGCCTCCGTCATCTTGGCCCGGACGGTGTAGTCCTGGTACGCCGGGATGGCTATCGCTGCCAGGATGCCGATGATCGCCACTACGATCATCAGCTCGATCAGCGTAAAGCCGCGTTGCATCATCTTACGCATGGTTGTCTCCTCTACAGCAGTTCCGGAACTGACCCCCGGACCGGTCGAAGGTTGTTGGTCGGAGTTCCGTCACCCGCGAGGATCACGGCACCTCCCCCTGTCACCCCGCGGCGCACGGCAAGCCGTGCCTTGCGGTAAATGCGTTATAAGCATAAATCGTGCCAACGCTCCGATAGTCTCCGCAGACCAGAGGAAAACCCAGGTATTTCAACGGTCTATATGCATATCACCGACTCGAGTCGGCGCCATTCAGCCGACAACGAGCCGTCGCTGAAGACCCATTTCGTCATCCGGGTGACCAAATTTGTCACCCCGACCGGCGGCGAGGCTCCTCCGAGTATCACGGCTGCCGTCCGCCGCTCAGTCGATGCCGAGCTTGGAAAGCTTGTAGCGCAGCGAGCGGAACGTCACGCCGAGAAGCTCGGCCGCCGCCGTCTTGTTGCCACGCGTCTGCTGGAGCGCCTTCTCGATGGCATCGCGCTCAACGCGGCTGACGTAGGCGTCGAGGGGCTCGCTGCCGGGGCGATAGCCGTCGAGGTCGGAGTCCGCTGCCGGGGGCGGCACCAGTTCCTGCTCCGTGATGGCGGAGCCGTTGCTCAGCGTGAGCGCGCGCTCGAGAATGTTCTCGAGTTCGCGCACGTTTCCCGGAAAGGGGTGGCTGGTCAGACGTGCGAGTGCGCTGTCGCTCAATGTGGGTGGCTCGATTCCGATGTGGCGGCCGAGCTTCGCGAGAATGTGGGATGCCAGTGCCGGGATGTCCTCGCGGCGCTCGCGCAGGCTCGGCACGCGGAGCTCGATGACGTTGATGCGGTAGAACAGATCCTGACGGAACTCCCCTGCCTGCACCAGCCGGGCGAGATCCTTGTGCGTAGCACTGAGGATGCGCACGTCGACGGAAGTCTCCCCCTCCACGCCTACCGCTCGCACGGCTTTTTCCTGTATCGCCCGCAGCAGCTTCACCTGCATGGGCATCGGCAGCTCGGCAATCTCGTCCAGAAACAGGGTGCCGCCGTGGGCGGCCTTGAAGAGCCCTTCTTTGTCGGACAACGCACCGGTGAAGCTACCTTTCTTGTGACCGAAGAACTCGCTCTCCATGAGCTCGCTCGGGATTGCGCCGCAGTTGACGGCAATGAAGGGGGCATCGGCACGAGGACCGCGCTCGTGTATCAGTCGTGCCACGAGCTCCTTGCCGGTTCCGGACTCGCCGCTGATGTAGATCGGCGCCTGACTGCGCGCCACTTTCGCAATCATGCCGCGTATCGACTGCATGACAGCGGATTCGCCCACCAGCGTGTGGCGCGTGCGCCGCTCGCGGTGCGGATAGGCGGAGACACGCAGCTTCAGCGCCGCTTTGACCAGGTTGCGCAGGTCGTTGAGCTTGACCGGCTTGGCGACAAAGTCGAAAGCCCCGGCCTTGAGCGCTTCTACGGCCGTGTCGGCGCTGCCGAAGGCCGTGATCATCGCCACCGGGAGCTCCGGGAACACCTCCTGGATGTGGCGCACCAGGGCGATGCCGTCGCCGTCGGGCAAACGCATGTCGGTCAGGCAGAGATCGAAAGCCTGCTGCGACAGCACGCTTTCGGCCTCGGCGACGCTGCCCGCCGTCCGCGTGCCGATTTTCATGCGCTGCAGCGTCATCGCCACCAGCTCGCAGATGTCGGGCTCGTCATCGACGATCAAGACCCTGTAATCGCTCATCGTTGCTCTCTTGCCAAGGGTTCGGGGAAGCTGATGCGGAAGCAGGCGCCGCCCCGATCGGGCAGGTACTCGAGTCTCGCCTGGTTGGCTTCGCACAGCTCGCGGGCGATATACAGACCCAGTCCCGTGCCTTTGTGCTCGGTCGTAAAGAACGGCTCGAAGATTTCCTCGCGAATCTCCGCGGCGATACCGCTGCCGCTGTCGACGATATCCAGGCTCGCGGGCCGGCGCTCGCGGGCGGCGCCGACGAGCAGTCGCAGCACCGGCTCGCCGGCGTACGGCGGGCTGTGGCGCAGAGCATTGCTGCAGAGGTTGAACACGATCTGGTCGAGATGGTCCGGGTCGATGGCGACCGCGGCGTCCGGGCCCTCGATGGCCACGGCTTCGTGTGGAACCTTCTGCGAGCGGCAGAAGATATCGACGAATTCCGCCAGCCACGTCCGCAGCTGCAGGCGAGCGGGGCTCACCGGTCCACGCCGGCCGAGGTAGAGTACGGACTCGACCACACGGTTGATACGGTCTGCCTGCTGGCCCACGATGCCGGCGAGACGCCGATCGGCATCTTCGAGTTGCGCTGATTCACCGAGCAGTTGGGCTGCGTGGCTGAGCGCTGCCAAGGGATTGCGAATCTCATGTGCAATGGCAGTCGTCAGACGGCCCAGCGCCGCGAGCTTCTCCTCATGTGCCCGCGACGTGTCTTCGAGAAAAATCAGAGCGCCGTCGCCGATTTCGATGAAGCGCGCCGCAATATTCGAATTGCGGCCCCGGATGCGAAGCGACTCGCTTCTCTGGGTCTCGCCGGAGTTCCTCCAGCGCGCGAATCCCTCGTCGAGGCTGGAGTCTATGGCGTCCAGCGTCGCCGCTGCCCGCCCCGGCTCGAGCCCCAGGTAGCGACTCGCCGTGGAATTCATCAGGCGTACGGTCCGATCGGTCTCTACCGCGAGCACGCCGACTTCCATGCGTTCGACGACGAGCTTGTTGACCAGATCCAGGTTGGCGAGGTCGAGGGCTCGTTGCCGCGCCAGAGCCTCGGTGGCGCGCGCGCGGCTGGCCAATGTCGTAAGAAGAACGCCCGTAACGAACAGGCCGATGCCGAGCAGCGCGGCCTGTGTGTAGCTGCCCAGCGCCGAGTTGCCGGCGGCCAGGCCGACGGAGTGCTGCAGCAGCACCAGGATGGAGGCGAGAGCGGCGTAAAACAGCGTCAGCCGGCCGGACAGCACTACCGCACCGGCGGCGACAGAGACTATCAGCAACAAGCCCAGACCGCTGACGACGCCGTTGCTGGCGTGCATGAGCGCGGTGATGAGCACGATATCGGCGGCAATCTGCAGGTTGGCCTGAATCGCGAACGAAGGTCGCCCGCGCGTGATGGTCACCAGGTTGACGACGCTCATCAGTGCCAGCGCCACCACGCCCACTTGAAACACGGTGGGGTGTCGCGCACCCAGATGGCTGACCGTCGCTCCGGTAAGAGCGAGTGTCAGCAGGCTCCCCGAGAGAACGAGTCGGTAGAGATTGAAGTAGTACAGTGAGCGCCACAGATGATCGCTGAGGCGCGGTTCGTGGCTGAGCCGCTCGGGCCGCGGCGGCGCGCCGGCGGTCGTGACCGCATTCACGGCGAGGTTTCCCCGATGTGCGGCGCGACGGTGGCCGACGCCAACCCTGCCGGTGCGGCCCGGGCGCACGCGGGCCCTCGGCGTCGCTGCCACGGTGAGCCACGTCGGGCTGCGTCGATACAGAGATTCATGATTAATAATATGCCGTAAGTTACTAATTATAGGTCAAATAGAGACATCGTGTCTGCAGATTTGATAGGCACCGCCCTACCGCTGATCGGCTGTCCCGGGCGGATCGGCCCATCCCGGCCGGGAGATCGGCGCCGGCGGGATCACGCCCGTGCCAGCGCCCAGACGTCGACGCGCGCGGCTCCTGCCGCGCGCAGAGCGCGGCTGATTTCGTCGGCGGTGCAGCCGGAGGTGACCACGTCATCGACGAGCGCGACGTGTGCATCCACGAACGGCTCGGTGACGGCGAAGGCGCCGCGCACATTGCCGCGGCGTTGCGCGAGCGAGAGCCCCGCCTGGGCCGGGGTGGCACGCAGGCGCACCACGGCAGCCGGTCGGCAGGGGATGGCCAGTCGTCGCGACAACGGCCGGCAGAGCTCGAGGGCTTGATTGAAGCCGCGGGCGCGCAGGCGTGACGGATGCAGTGGCACAGGCACCAGCACCTTCGGCCGCGGGACGGCGGCCCGCTGCAGGTGCTCGGCCATGAGCGCAGCCAGAGGGCGCGCGAGATCGAGGCGCCGGGCATATTTGAGCTGGCGCACGAGGCGGTCGAGCGGAGGTGCGTAGCCGTAGGGCGCATTCACCGTGGCGAAGGCGGGTGGGCTTTGCTGGCACGCGCCGCAGACGGCGCCGCGGGCGAGGGGTCGGCTGCAACGCAGACAAGCGCGGGGCAGCGGGCGCAGGGCGCCGCGGCACGCGCCGCACCAATCGCGGCCCGCGGCGGCGGGCCGGTCGCATGACAGGCATGCCCGCGGGTAGACCCAGTCGAGAACGCGCTCGAAGTAGTGGTAAACGTCCCGCATCCTTGCAGGTTGACAGCGCCGTCCCGGTCCTTACACACTCGTTGCCGCCGCTGGCGCGGTCGGCGGCTTGCGGCAGCGGGGTCACCACGGCCGGTCCTGCCGCCTTCCCGAGCATAGCCCATTGATGCGACGGATCAACTTTCGATCGGGGAGCAGGGACTGAGCGATGCAGCGCGATTCCGCTACATGCATACGGGTGCGCCACGACTGGAGCGTCGACGAGGTCGAGGCGCTTCTGAGCCGCCCCTTCAGTGATTTGCTGTTCGAGGCCCAGTGTGTCCACCGTGCCTTTTTCGATCCCAACGCCGTTCAGCTAAGCACTCTGCTCAGCATCAAGACAGGCGGTTGTCCCGAAGACTGCGCCTATTGTCCGCAGAGCGTGCGTTACGACACCGGCGTCGAGCGAGGAGGGCTGCTCGAGCTGGAGGAGGTCGTCGCCGCTGCAGAGCGGGCGCGCGGTGCCGGCGCGACCCGATTCTGCATGGGGGCGGCCTGGCGCAGCCCCAAGGATCGCGATATCGGTCGCGTGGCGGAAATGGTGGCGGCCGTGAAAGCCCTGGGGCTGGAAACCTGCGTGACGCTGGGCATGCTGACGCAGAACCAGGTCGTGCGCCTGAAGTCCGTCGGGCTCGACTACTACAACCACAATCTGGACACCTCCGCCGAGTATTACGGCGACATCATCACGACGCGGACATATCACGACCGACTGGAGACGTTGCACCGGGTGAGCGCGGCCGGGATCGGCGTGTGCTGTGGCGGTATCGTCGGCCTCGGCGAGAGCAGGCGCGATCGCGCGTCGCTGCTGGCGACTCTCGCCGGCTTGCCGAAACATCCCGAGAGCGTCCCGATCAACATGCTGGTGCGCGTGGCGGGTACGCCGCTGGCCGACGCCGAGCCGGTCGATCCGCTGGAGTTCGTCCGCACCGTGGCGGCGGCGCGTGTCATGATGCCGCGGGCCGTGGTACGACTGTCGGCGGGTCGCGATTCCATGAGCGACGAACTGCATGCGCTGTGCTTTATTGCCGGAGCCAACTCGATCTTTCACGGCGATTCGTTGCTGACCACCGCGAACGCGGCCGCGGCGCGGGATCGCAGTCTGTTCGACCGTCTCGGGATCGACCCGTCGCCGGCGTCCGCAGGCGGAGCGTCGGCAGGCGCCGGCACCTAGGCGTGGCGGCGGTGGGTTGCTGCCCGCGGGCCCGTCGCTGCGCCGGCAAGGGGGCCGCGCGGTTGCGGCGTTGCGTGACTCGAAGGGCAGCGCCGGCATGGCATCTGTGCTGAACCGCCGGCACGTGCGCGCGGCATTCGCGCGCGCCGCGGAGGAGTACGACGCCGCCTCGGTGCTATTTCGGAGAGTCGGAGGCGAACTGGTCGAACGCCTCGATGTGGTGTCGCTCAAGCCGCAACGAATCGTCGACCTCGGCACGGGCACCGGTTACTGTGCCCGGCTGCTCGAGAGGCGCTATCGTGGAGCTCAGCTCGTCACCATCGACTGCGTCTGGGCCATGCTGCGCCTTGCCCGTCCCCGTCGACGCTGGGGTAGCCGGCAACGACCGGTTCTCGCAGAGGCGGAGGCAGTGCCATTGAGCTCCGCCAGCGTGGATCTGGTGTTCTCCAATCTGGCGTTGCCTTGGTGCGACATCTCCCGTGTTCTCACGGAGGCGGCCCGACTGCTGCGGCCTCGGGGATTGCTGAGCTTCTCCACTTTCGGTCCCGATACCCTGATCGAGCTGCGACAGGCCTGGGCGAGCATCGACGCCGAGGCTCACGTGCAAGTGTTCCCGGACATGCACGATGTCGGAGACGTTCTGCTCGAGACCGGATTCGCGGATCCCGTCGTTGACGTGGATCGCGTGAGGCTCGTTTACGACGACGTGTCTGCAGCATTACTCGACTTGCGTCGGGTCGGAGTGCGCAACGTGCTCTCGCAGCGCCGCTCGACCCTGACGGGCAAAGGGCGTTTCGCCGCCTTCCGTTCGGCTTACGAGCGGCTCCGTGATACCGGCGGTCGGATCCCGGCCACGTTCGAGATCATCTACGGTCATGCGTGGGCGCCCGCCGGACCGTCGCGGCACGGTTCGCGCGGGGCTTCAGCGGGGCGAGTGGACGGATTGCGGGTGCGCTCACCGTGAAAGCGGGCTGGTTCGTTACCGGAACGGACACCGAAATCGGCAAGACCCTAGTCGCTGCGGGTCTGCTCCACGCGCTCGCGGAACGCGGCATCCGCGCGGCGGGCATGAAGCCGGTTGCCAGCGGTTGCCGCCGAACCGCCGCGGGTCTGCGCAACGACGACGCCGAGACCCTGCTTCGGGCGAGCGGGGTCGAGGCGGCATACGAAGTCGTCAACCCGTTTGCCTTCGAGCCGCCCGTGGCGCCGCATCTGGCCGCGGCGGGCGCCGGCGAGACGATTCGCCTCGAGCGCATTCGCGCCTGCTGCGAGCGGCTTCGGGCGGCCGCGGACGTCGTCGTGGTCGAGGGGGTGGGCGGCTGGCGCGTGCCGCTTGACGACGACCTGACGGTGGCCGACATCCCCCGCGCCCTCGGGCTGGACGTTATCCTGGTCGTCGGTATCCGCCTGGGATGCCTCAACCATGCGTTGCTCAGCGTCGAGAGCATCCTTGGTGCTGGCACGAAGCTGGCGGGCTGGGTGGCCAACGAATGCGCGCCCGGCTCGCTGCTCGTCGCCGCGAACATCGCCGCCCTGCGGGCACGGATCGCAGCGCCACTGCTCGGCACGGTGCCGTACCTCGAAGACACCTCTGCGCGTCGGGTCGCCCGATTCCTCGAGCTCGATGCCCTCGGCGTGCCGGGCGCCTGCTGAGCGTTGCCCCGGTGGGTGCCCGGCAAGACACCGGGCCAGGCGGGTGGCAGCGGCCTGTCGAGATGTTGTAGGATTCGAAGATAGACAGTTTGTTACCAGCAGCACACAGGCCATCCCCCGGGGGCGCGCGGCGACACCGCACCGGTCCGCCGCGGCATTGGTTGCAGGCGCGACGGGGCCTATGTTAGCTTCGCGCCCGCGCAGGACCTCGGCCCTCGACGACGGCGATACGGTTTCGCGGGCGCGTGCGGCCGGTCTCAGCAGACCGGCTACGGCAAGGCGGGACGGATCGGCGAGGAGGAAGAGGTGAACGAGGGGCGGACAGAGGCGGCGTCGCCCGGCGAACTCCGCGTTCTTATCCAGCCCAACCGTTCGATGAATCCTAGGGCCATGATGTGGTGTGTGGCCGGGTTGATCGCGCTGAGCGGCGGGATTGCGACCGGTTTCCTGATCGCCGGCGCGTGGTTGGTTTTGCCGTTCACCGGGCTCGAGCTGACCCTGGTGGCGGCGGTCTTTTGGATAGCCTATCGGCGCGGCTTCGACTACGAACTGCTCGTCATCGACGAGGAGCGGGTTGAGCTTACCCGCAAACGGGGCGCTGTGGAGTCGCGTTTCCAGTTCTTGCGATACTGGACGCGGGTGGAGCTGAGGCGAGGCGTACATCGTTGGCATCCCTCGCGTCTGCTCATCGGCTCACACGGTAAGCGGGTCGAGATCGGAGGCTGCATGACCGAGAGCGAGCGACGTGCTCTCGGCAAGCAGCTCACTGATTGGGTGGGGCCTGCCAGCCGTTGACGGCGAGGCGGTAGCGCGATGACCGGAGCCAGTAGTCTATCGGTTCCAACGACGGACTGTCAGAAAAACGGAGAAGCGGGTATGCCTTTCAGAAAGCGACTCATGACAGCGTTGGGTGGCGTCGCGGCGGCGGGTGCCTTCCCGAAGGCCCACGCCGCCTGGGAGCTCAACTTGCCACCCCCGAGCACCCCGATCGCTGCGGAGATTCTGGGGCTTCACAATGCGATCATGCTCGTCTGCCTTGTGATCTTCGTCATTGTCTTCGGCGTAATGTTCTACTCGCTGTACGCACATCGAAAGAGCCGCGGACACGAGCCCGCCAAGTTCAGCCACAGCAACACCGTGGAAGTCATGTGGACCGTCATCCCCTTTCTGATATTGGTGGGCTTGGCGATTCCCTCGACGGCGACGCTGCTGCGCATGGAGGACACCACCGATGCCGAGTTGACCATCAAGATCACCGGTTATCAGTGGAAGTGGCGCTACGAGTATCCGGAGCACGACATCAAATTCTTCAGCACGTTGGCCACGCCGCGCTCCCAGATCGAAAACCGCGAAGAGAAGAGCGAGCACTACCTGCTGGAGGTCGATAACCCGGTTGTTTTGCCGGCCGGTCGGAAGGTCAGGTTCTTGCTGACGGCGAATGACGTCATTCACGCCTGGTGGGTGCCCAAGTTCGGTATCAAGAAGGACGCGATCCCTGGCTTTGTCAACGAAATGTGGGCCTTGGTCGACGAGCCGGGAACGTACCGGGGTCAGTGCGTTGAGCTTTGTGGCAAGGACCATGGCTTCATGCCTATCGTCGCTGAGGTCTTGTCGCCGGAGGATTTCGATGCCTGGGTCCGGGAGCGGCAGAACGCGCAGGCCGTGGCGGCGCAGCCGCCTGCACGGGATTGGGATAAGGCGGAACTGCTGGCCAAGGGTGAGCAGGTCTACACGCAGTGCGCCGCCTGCCATGGTGACGACGGGCAGGGAATCGCGAACGCTTTTCCCGCCATTGCCGGCAGTGCCGTAGCCACCGGACCCGTGGACGAGCACGTCTCACTGGTGATGAACGGCCGGGCGGGTACCGCCATGCAGGCCTTCAAAGATCAGCTGAGCGACCTTGAGCTGGCGGCGGTCGTCACCTACCAACGAAACAGCTTTGGCAATGACACGGGCGATGTAGTGCAACCGGCGACGGTGCAGACCCTGCGCCGCCGGGGCGGTTGATCTGAACGGATTACAGTTTACGGAGCAGAACGCAATGGCGACAGCAGACACCGCGCACCATGAGGAGCATCATGATCACCACCCGACGGGATTGCTCCGATGGTTGACGACCACCAACCACAAGGATATCGGGACCCTGTACCTGATATTCTCACTGGTGATGTTTTTCGTCGGTGGGTTGATGGCGTTGATAATCCGGGCCGAGCTTTTCCAGCCCGGGCTCCAAGTGGTCAATCCGCACCTGTTCAACCAGATGACCACCATGCACGCGCTGATCATGATCTTCGGCGCGATCATGCCCGGTTTCGTGGGTTTCGCGAACTGGCAGGTGCCGCTGATGATCGGCGCGCCGGATATGGCATTGCCGCGAATGAACAACTGGAGTTTCTGGATTCTCCCTTTTGCGTTCACGCTCCTGCTCGGAGGGCTTTTGACGGAGGGCGGAGGGCCGGCCGGCGGCTGGACTCTGTATGCGCCGCTGTCCGTGCAGGCTGGTATGAGCCTGGACTTGACCATCCTGTCGATCCACATGATGGGCATCTCTTCGGTGCTGGGCGCGATTAACATCATCGTGACGGTCATGAACATGCGTGCCCCGGGCATGACGCTGATGAAGATGCCTTTGTTCGTGTGGACATGGTTGATCACGGCTTTTCTGCTGATTGCGGCGATGCCCGTTCTCGCCGGAGCGGTGACCATGTTGCTGACCGACCGTCATTTCGGTACGGCCTTCTTCGACCCCGCCGGCGGCGGCGATCCAGTGCTTTTCCAGCATGTGTTCTGGTTTTTCGGCCATCCTGAGGTGTATATCCTGATATTGCCTGCGTTCGGGATCATCTCGCAGATCATCCCCACGTTCTCCCGCAAGCCGCTCTTCGGCTACGATTCGATGGTATTTGCCACCGCCGGCATCGCCTTTCTGTCGTTCATCGTCTGGGCTCACCACATGTTCACCGTCGGCATGCCTCTAGCGGGAGAGTTGTTCTTCATGTATTCGACGATGCTGATCGCGGTGCCGACCGGTGTAAAGGTGTTCAATTGGGTCGCTACCATGTGGCGCGGCTCGATCTCCTTCGAGACACCCATGTTGTTCGCCGTGGCGGTGGTCTTCCTGTTCACGATAGGAGGTCTGTCGGGTTTGATGCTGGCGATCACACCGGCTGATTTTCAGTACCACGACACGTACTTTGTCGTGGCACACTTCCATTACGTGCTGTTTTCGGGCTCCATCATGGCCATGATGGGCGCCACGTACTACTGGTTGCCCAAGTGGACCGGGCACATGTACGACGAGCGCCTCGGCAAGATTCATTTCTGGCTTACAACGATCTTCTTCAATATCACGTTTTTTCCGCAGCACTTTCTCGGTCTGGCGGGCATGCCCAGACGCATCCCGGACTATGCCCTGCAATTCACCGAGTTCAACGTGGTGTCGAGCATCGGCGCCTTTGGCCTCGGCCTGGCGCAGATTCTTTTCGCTTACATCGTGATTCAGACGGTGCGTGGCGGTGCCCGTGCGACGGACCGGGTCTGGGAGGGTGCCGACGGGCTCGAGTGGACATTGCCATCGCCGCCGCCTTACCACACGTTCTCGACTCCTCCGGTGGTGAAGTAGGGGCGAGAGCGTGCCGGGCCGCGGGCAATTGGCGAGGCGTGGCTCGAACGTCAGGCTGGCGCTGCTGCTCGGCGCCATCGCCCTGGCGTTCTTCGTATTGACATTGCTGCAGAACTGGTCGTGACTCGTTCACCGCGCTCGAATGCAAGGCTCGTCATCGTTCTGTGCGCGGTGGTGGGCGGCATGTTCGGGTTCGGCTATGCGTTGGTGCCGCTCTATGACGTTTTTTGCCAGATAACAGGGCTAGGCGGCAAAACAGGGACCGTTGCCGCCGCCGAGGCCCGCGCGCAGGCCGTCGACACCACCCGTTGGATCACCGTCGAGTTCACGGGCAATGCCGCCGCGGGTCTGCCCTGGGACTTCCGGCCCGAGGTGAAGAAGTTGCGCGTGCGCCCCGGCGAAATCGCCGAGGCGCATTTCTTCGCGCGCAACATCTCCGGCATGCGTACAGTCGGACAGGCCGTGCCGAGCGTCACGCCCGCGCGGGCGGCCCGCTACTTCAAGAAGACGGAGTGCTTCTGCTTCTCGCAACAGGCGCTCGAGGCCGACGAGACGAAACAAATGCCGGTCAGATTCATCGTAGAGACCGATCTGCCGGAGGATATTCGCACGATCACGCTGTCCTACGCGTTCTACGATTCGGCGAAATACGCCGACAAGGCGGAGGGCGGAGATGCGTAGGTCAGTGCCAAGCCATTCATAACGTAGTCAACGACGCTGGGAGAGGCATCCGAAATGACGAACGCACCAGGTGGATACTATCTGCCCGATCCGAGTCCATGGCCGATCATAGCCTCGGTAGGGCTGTTCACCCTGGCGCTGGGCTTCGTCCTGTTCCTGAATGAAGCGGGCATCGGCCCGTGGTTCATGCTGATCGGGGCGGTGATCATCGCCATCATGATGTTTGGCTGGTTCGGCAAAGTCGTCGGAGAGAGTGAGAGCGGTGCCTACAACGACCGGGTCGATACATCGTTCCGAATGGGCATGGGCTGGTTCATCTTCTCTGAGGTGATGTTCTTCGCGGGTTTTTTCGGAGCGTTGTTCTACGTGCGCGTGCTGTCCGTGCCGTGGCTTGCGGAGACCGAATTGTTGTGGGCCGGTTACGACGGCGGCTGGCCCACGGCGGGCCCCAAGGGTCCGATCCCGATCGCGCCCGACACCGCCGCCCAGCAAGGGCAGTTCTCGGTTCTGGGCGCGTGGGGTATTCCGGCGATCAATACGGCGATCCTGCTGGCTTCAAGTGTCACTGTGACGCTGGCGCACTGGGCGCTCAAGCTTAACGAGCGTGGCAAGCTGATCGGATGGATGGCGCTGACCGTGGCGCTGGGCGTGTTGTTCCTGTACCTGCAGGCGGTGGAGTATATCCACGCCTACGGTGAGCTCGGCCTGACGCTGGGAACCGGTGTCTACGGGGCGACATTTTTCATGTTGACGGGATTCCACGGGTTTCACGTCACCATCGGCACCATTATCCTGCTGGTCATACTGCTCAGGTGCATCCGCGGGCATTTTCGCCCGGATCATCATTTCGCCTTCGAGGCGGCGGCTTGGTACTGGCACTTCGTCGACACCGTGTGGGTGTTTCTGTTCGTGCTGGTCTACGTTCTCTGAGGCGCGATCCTGGCGACGCGGGAGGCAGGGGAAACAACCACGGCCATCGCGGGCGCCGCCGCGGCAGCGGAGGCGCCCGTTTTGTTCGTAAACTCATCAGTGTATCGGTTGACCGAGGAAGGGACGGCGCTGCGATGGCCGCCGTCAGCGCGAACTCGATCCGCTGTCGATCGACGACGCACCGTCCTGACCCGCGCGCTGAAGCGAATTGCTGGGGGTGATCAACCCCGTGTAAATGCCGCCGATCAGAAACAGGAACAGGACGATCCAAATGGAGATTCGCCAGGTCAGCGCCTTCACGGTGCGCGTTCCCTCGCCGTGATCCCGAAACATGAACCAAAGCGCCGAGAACAGGCTCCCCAGCATCGCTATCAGCAAAGCGACGATGACTACCTGGGTCAGGGTCACTCGGGTGTTCTCCGGCCACGGTGAAAGGCTATGGTAGCAGATCCGGGCGCGTTGAAGGCGAGTGTTGAGATATCAGTTCAAGGTCGGACTCCTCCCCGCCGTCGCGGCGACGGTGCTGTTTGCCGGACTCGTCGCTCTCGGCTTTTGGCAGCTCGAACGGGCTCGTGAAAAGCTGGAACTGCGAGAACGCGTCGCCACCCGTTCGCATGCCGAATGGCAGCGCATTTCGCCGGCCCTCGTGGACGCCGCGTCGTTGGAGCATTATCGGGCCGTTGCGCGCGGCTACTACGACGGTGCGTATCAGGTATTGCTCGACAATCGAGTGCGTGGCGGCCGGCCCGGCTACCACGTTATTACGCCGTTGCGGCTCGCCGGCGGCGAGACGCGCCTTCTTGTCAACCGCGGCTGGATTCCCTGGGGAAGCGACCGTGGCGTGCTTCCCGAGATCGATGTGCCCCAAGGACTGGTCGAGGTGAGGGGGCGATTACACGTGCCTTCGCGGCGTGGTTTCACTTTGGGGGAAGACGAGCCGCTTGGCCCGCGCCGGCCTGCGCGCTGGCAGCGCCTCGATCTGTCCCGCTACAACGCGGCGGTGCCCCATCCGGTGCAGCCTGTCGTGATGGAGCTGGCACCGAACGCCACGCCCGGCGGGTTCGTGCGAGAGTGGTCCGATGGCGACGACGGTTGGGTGGGTCGTCACCGCGGTTACGCGTTCCAGTGGTTCGCGCTGGCGGCGACGCTGGCCGTGATCTTCGTCGTGCTGGGCATGCGACGGACCGCGAGGGTCGAAGATCGTGACGGCGATTGACCCGGTTCCCGACAACGAGCGCAGCACGGTGCCGGGGAGGCGGCGGCGCAATCGCTGGGTGCTGTTGGCATTGGCGGCACTGTTCGCGGCACCGTTGATAGCGGCTTTGTTGTGGCGACCCACGGGTTTCGTCAATCGGGGCGATCTGGTGCAGCCCGCGCGCCCCTTGCACGACGTCGAGCTGCGCACGCTCGATGACAGGCACTTTCGCATGAGTGAGCTGCGCTCGAAGTGGCTTCTGGTGCATTTCGCTGCGGATGATTGCGGGGAAGCCTGCCGGCAGGCACTGTATAATATGACGCAAGTGAGATTAGCCCAGGGTAAGAATGTCGGGCGTGTTAAGAGTGTGCTGATAGCCGGCGTACCCGAAGTGGCCGGCGAGATGCAGGCTCAGTTCGCGGAGCTGCTCGCGGTCATCGCTTCGAGTTCGAATCTCGAGCGTTTGGCGGCCCAGTTCTCGCTGGAGGGGGAAAGTCCACTGACGGCCTCGGGACGCATCTACCTGGTCGATCCTCTGGGTAACTTTGCCATGAGCTTTTCCGCGTCGGTGGATCCGAGCGATATTCGCAGGGACCTCGCACGATTGCTGCGCGTGTCACAGATAGGTTGAGGGCGATGCGAAACGTGTGCGCGGAACGTCGCGCTGGCACTCGGCGTCGTCGGGTGAAGCACTAGGCAGATGAAGGCGCCGGCCACTGCGCAAAGCCCCGATCGCCCGCTGCGCCGTGCGGCGTGGGTGCGGCAGTACTACGACCTGACAAAGCCCAGAGTCGTCGCTTTGATCGTGTTCACCGCCATCGTCGGCATGTTTCTCGCGACGCCGGGCATGGTTCCCCTCGACGTGCTGCTGCTGGGCACGGTGGGGATCGGCATGGCCGCCGCCGCCGGTGCCGCACTGAATCACCTTCTGGACGCCAACTACGACGCGGTCATGGTCCGCACCCGGCGGCGTCCTTTGCCCCGGGGCGAGTTGCGGCCCAGTCAGGCGCTTGCCTTCGCGCTCCTGCTGGGGTTTGCATCCATGGTGATTCTGGTGCTGTGGGTGAATACGCTGACTGCTTTGCTCACGTTCGTTGCGTTGATCGGCTACGCCGTCGTCTACACGGTCTTCCTCAAGCATGCGACGCCTCAGAACATTGTCATCGGCGGAGCCGCGGGTGCGGCACCGCCACTGCTGGGATGGGCGGCGGTCACGGGTGAGGTGAGCGCCGATGCGCTGTTGCTGTTTCTCATCATCTTCTGCTGGACCCCGCCGCACTTCTGGGCCTTGGCGCTGTATCGATACCGGGAGTACAGCGCTGCCGGGATTCCCATGCTTCCCGTGACACACGGACAGCGCTATACACGGCTGCAGATACTGCTTTACACGGTGCTGCTCGCGGCGGTGACCCTGATGCCTTTCGCCACGCGTATGTCGGGGTGGTTGTATCTGGTCGGCGCATTGTTTCTCAATGCCCGCTTCATCGGGCAAGCGGTCCAGTTGTTTCGTGGCTACAGCGATATGCTGGCCCGCAGGATGTTTGGTTTCTCGATCCAGTATCTGGCAATGCTGTTTGCGCTGATGCTGGTCGATCATTATCGTGAGCCTCTGGCCGCGCTGCTGTCGGCTTGGCTGGCAGATGCGTAAGGCGTCGGTTTCGTGCGGATCCGCGGCCGGGTGTCGCCTGGCATCACGGATGAGGCGTGCACGGCAACTCGCATGAGCGGCGTTAGAGCCCGCTTCGACGTCGGCCAGCTGGTCTGTCATCGGCTTTTCCACTATCGCGGCGTCATCGTCGACGTGGACGCGAGCTTCCAGGGCACCGAGCAGTGGTACCGGCGGGTCGCCCGGTCGCGGCCGCCGAAGGATCGCCCGTGGTACCGGGTGCTTGTGCACGATGCCGAGCACGAGACTTACGTCGCCGAGCGCAATCTCGAGCCGGACACGTCCGGTGAGCCAATCAGACATCCGCAGCTGACGGGCGTTTTTGCGGATTTCTCCGACGGGCGCTACCTTCCGCGGCAGAAGGCAAACTAACGCGGGCTTGGCGCTCAGCACCGGGCGAGCGAGGACGGTCCTATCGGCAACGCCTCACACAAGCAGTTTGCGCCCGCTTTCGAGCGCAATCGTGACCCGATTCTGTCAGTGCTGAAGGAGGTGCTGCCGTCGTCGGGCACCGTCCTCGAGATCGGGGCCGGCACCGGGCAACATGCCGCCTACTTCGCCAGCCGTCTGCCGAACTTGGTGTGGCAGCCGACAGACCGCCGGGGCGTTCTCGCCAGCATCGAGGCGTGGCGCCGCGAGATCGCGCCGCCGAATCTGCTCCCCCCGTTCGCGCTGGACGTTTTTGACGAACCCTGGCCCGCGCAGCAGGCGGATGCCGTGGTTTGCATCAACACGATACACATCGTTCCCTGGGTCGGCGTCGAACGGTTGGTCACGGGTGCCGCGTCGATCCTCGACGACGACGGTATCCTCTTCGTCTACGGCCCGTATCGTTATCGTGACCGGCCTCTGGAGCCGTCCAACCTTCGTTTCGACGAGTGGTTGCAGCACCATGATCCCCGCAGTGGTATCCGCGAATTCGAGGCGGTCGACGAGCTTGCCGAGAGGGAAGGCTTGCGTCTCGCGGGGGATCGGGCGATGCCGTCGAACAACAGATCCATCTGGTGGCATAAGCGGGCGGCGAAGGCAGGCTGAGGCCGGGAACGATTCGCATCTCGATACCGGGCCGAGCGTTCCGACCGGGCTTCGCTTTACAGCTGCTCGAGGAAGTCCCTGAAGGCAAGCCAGAAGCGTTCGCCGGCCATGCTGAGGAGGTCGCCGTGTCCCGCCTGAGGCACATCCAGGCGACTGCCCCTGTGAGCGGTGCACGCCGCTAACGTATCGCACATGCGATGAGGAACGATGGTGTCGCTCTCGCCGTGACACATGAAGATCGGGCACTCGACCTTGGGGATACCGGACAGGGTGTCAAAGCGGAAGGGAATGGCTTCTTCGATGATGATCTCGTCGGGAGGAAAAATAGGTCGGACGATGTCCACCATGTTGGTCGGGGCGGAGATCAACGCCAGGCCACTGACCGGGCGGATGCCGGCGAGGTGCGTCGCCACCGCCGCGCCCAGGGAGCGGCCGCACGCGACTGCTTTCAATCCGGGGTGATTGTCAACCAGCCAGTCGAAGATGAACTCGGCATCGGCATAGAAGTCACCTTCGTTTGGGCGGCCCGTGCTCGCCCCGTAACCGCGATAGTCGAAGCAGAGCAGTGCCGTGTCGAGATGCTGTCGCGCTTGCGTGATGAACTCAGCGCTGCGCAAGGTTTCGTTGTGGCCGTAGAAATGGATGATGCACAAATCGCTCCGGGCGGAGCCCGGGACGTAGACACCGGCCAGCCAATCCCCGTCCCGTGTCGTCATCCACAGTGCGTCAGAGTTCTCGATTGTCGGCGGTTCAGCGTAGTTCGTGCGCGCGCCCGGGAAGGTATGCTGTTCGACCCGGCTCAAGCCTTCAAAGTCCTTCATGATGATTGGGCGGTGCGCGCGTCGTGCAGGGCATCCGTGAGCGTCTTGGCTCCCAATGCTACCACCTTATCGTTGAGTCCTGACACGATGGCTCGGACGACCGAGGGCCCCTCGTACACGAGGGCCGTGTAGATCTGGATGAGATCGGCGCCCGCAATCAGCTTTTCCCACGCGCTGTCGGCATCGCTGATGCCCCCGACCCCGATGATGGGGATGTTGCGGGGCAGCCGCGTGCGCAGCTCGGCGACGACGGCGGTCGACAGCCGTCGCAGTGGTGGCCCGCTGAGACCCCCCGGCTCTGCGGCCGGCGACAAACCTTCGACTCCGGTTCGCTGCACCGTCGTGTTGGTCGCTATCACCGCATCAATTCGGAATCGGCGGACCGCCGCGGCCAACGCGTCAAGGTCGTTCTCCTCTATGTCGGGTGCGATCTTGACGGCAAGCGGGACGTAACGTCCGTGTTCCTCTGCAAGCCGCTCCTGCTCGTTTTTGAGGTCGCTCAACAGGGGCCCGAGGTGATCACGATCCTGCAAAGTACGAAGCTCCGGGGTGTTCGGCGACGAGATGTTGATAGCCACGTAGTCGGCGCAGGAATAGACCGCTTCGAGACCCGCCCTGTAGTCGTCGACGGCATCGGCAATGGGTGTGGAGGTGTTCTTGCCGAGGTTGATACCGAGCACGCAACGATGATCGGTGTATTGCAGGTTCTTGAGGAAAGCATCGAGGCCCACGCTGTTGAAGCCCATGCGGTTGATCAGAGCACCTCGCTCTGTGATACGGAAGAGTCGTGGTTTCGGGTTTCCTGGCTGGGGAAGGGGAGTCACCGTACCGAGCTCGAGAAAACCAAAACCCATGTCCGACAGTGCGTTCACGGCGTTGGCCTGCTTGTCGAGTCCCGCAGCGAGGCCAACCGGGTTGTCGAACTGTAGCCCCATGACCGTGGTCGGAACACGGGGTACGCGGTGCAACCAGGAACGGCGCAACAGTTTGCGTGCCGCGGCGCTTCGTCCTGCCCGGGCGAGCAGATCGAGCGCGATGTCGTGGCTGCGCTCGGCGTCTAGCGCGAGCAGGATCGGTTTGACCAGGCGGTACACGGGTAATCCGCTCAATAGAGAGGTTGCGGCCGCGGGTTTGCTCGATGGACGGCGTCAAAAGCTCTCGTCGGCGTCCAGAAACCGCCACTTTCCGAGAGGTAGCCTGTGCAGGCGCACCTTGCCGATTCGCAGCCGTTTGAGGCTCAGAACTTCAAGCTCGACGAGCTGACACATGCGACGCACCTGCCTCTTGCGACCCTCAGTGAGAATAAAGCGCAGGCGGTCCTTGCCCACCTGAGCCACCTTGATCGGTTTCAATGGTCGTCCGTCGAGCAACAGACGTCCGCGCAGGCGCGCGAGTTTCGCTCTGTCGATCTCTCCGCGAACGCGTACGATGTACTCTTTCTCGACGTTGCCGTCGGGGCCGATCAGCCGGCGCGCGATGCGTCCGTCCTGAGTGAGCACGAGCAGACCCTGTGAATCAATGTCGAGACGGCCGGCGGGCGCCAGATCGCGCATCGGCATGTACTTCGGCTTACGGCGGCTCTTCGGCGAGAACAATCGCTCGGGGGTTACGAGCGAATTTGCCAGGGGGTAGCCTTTCTCGGATCGGCTCGAGACGTAGCCGACCGGTTTGTTTAGCAGCACGGTCACCAGTCTCGACTGGCGCCTGCGGGCACGGGGATCGAGCTCGATTCTCTGCTCGGGGTCGATCTTGATGCCGAGTTGCGTAACGCGGTCGCCATCGACGAAGACCCAGCCGCGCTCGATAAAGTCGTCCGCCTCGCGGCGCGAGCACAGGCCGCGTTGTGCCATGAGCTTCGACAGGCGGATCTGTGTCAATTCAGCAAACCGCAACGGGGATGACGCGAAAGCGCTTCGCGCCCAACCCGCACCGGCACCTTACAGGCCCAGTGCAGAAATCTCGGCAAGAGGCTCGCAGGCCTTCCAGTCTTCGTCGAATCTTCTCAGAACGGCGCGGGCGGCGCGAGCGTTGTCGCCGATCAGGCACGTGGGCTCTCCCAAGGTCGGTTGGTGAAATAGCGCCGATCGGTCGACGACCACGAAACACTCGTTTGCCGGCGTAGCGTCTTCGGCCGGCCGACGCACCTCCACGAAGCTGCTGTAACGCCGGGCAAGCGCGAGCAGTCTGGGATTGTGGCGAATGAACCATTGCTCATCGCCGACGAGAATGCGGATTCGGTTTTGCCGGCCAGCGGCAACGAAACGCGCGAGGCTCTGTGCCGTTCTGGCACGGCTGAAAAACGGCAGGTCCAGCCGCGGCGCATACAGCGCTATGGACCTTCGTGCGCCCTCGATCAGGCTGAAGATGGCATCGTCGGCTTCGCCACGCCTGATCTCGCGATACTCACTCGATGGCGTGTCCGTCCTCGGGGTCCTCTTCAGCGCCACGGGGTCGTCCCTCACAGCCGAGCCGCCCATTGGGCGTTGCCGATGTAGGTGGCCGGGGTGAGCGCAAGAAGGCGACGTTTGCTCTCCTCGGGAATGGGCAGTTCTTCGATGAAGCGGTGCAGGTTTTCGCGTGAGATTTCCGCCTTTCCGCGCGTGAGTTCCTTCAGTTTTTCGTAGGGTTCGCTCACGCCATAGCGGCGCATGACGGTTTGTATGGCTTCGCCGAGAACTTCCCACGCAGCGTCGAGATCTCTCTCGAGAACAGCCTGGTTGATGCCGAGCTTGGCGAGACCCTTGCGGGTCGATTGATATGCGATGAGGCTGTGGCCGAAGGCAACGCCCAGATTGCGCAGCACCGTGGAATCGGTGAGGTCGCGCTGCCACCGGCTCACGGGCAGTTTTTCGGCGAGATGTCCCAGCAGGGCGTTTGCGAGCCCGAGATTGCCCTCGGAGTTCTCGAAATCGATGGGATTGACCTTGTGTGGCATTGTCGACGAGCCGACCTCGCCGGCCACCGGTTTCTGGGCATAGTATCCGAGCGCGATGTAACCCCAGATGTCCCGGTCGAGATCGATCACCACAGTATTGAAGCGGCCGACGGCCTGGCTCAGCTCGGCCAAGCAGTCGTGCGGTTCGATCTGTGTGGTCAGGGGGTTGTAGACGAGGTCCAGGGACTCGACGAAGGTCTGGGCGAGCGCCGGCCAGTCCACTTCGGGATAAGCTGCGTAGTGAGCGTTGAAATTGCCCACGGCGCCGTTCAGCTTGCCGAGCAGCGCCACCCCCCCAACGAGTCGTCTCTGCCTGCGCATCCGCTCGACGACGTTACGCATCTCCTTGCCGACGGTGGTTGGGGACGCCGGCTGCCCGTGCGTTCGCGCGAGCATCGGCGTCGCCGCGTGGCGGACGGCGAGTTCGCTCAGGTCGTCGATCAGGGCGTCCATTTCCGGGAGCAGGACCTGGTTTCGCCCCTCCCGCGCCATAAGGGCATAGGCGAGGTTGTTTATGTCTTCGGAGGTGCATGCGAAGTGGATAAATTCGCGCACGCGCTCGATCTCCGAGCAGCCGCGGATGCGGTTCTTCAGAAAGTACTCGACTGCCTTGACGTCGTGATTGGTGGCTTTCTCTATCGATTTCACCTCCAGCGCATCCGCCTCGCAGAAGTCCGCGATGATCCCGTCTAGCACGCGTCGGGCTTCAGCGGAGAATGGCGGAACCTCGACGATCCCGGGATGTTCGGCGAGCGCCTGCAGCCACCTGATCTCGATCACGATGCGCTGCCTGATAAGGCCGAGCTCGCTGAAAACCGGACGCAGTGGGGCAGTCTTGTCGGCGTAGCGGCCGTCGAGGGGGGAGATGGCCGATATCGCGGACAGACCCGGAGCCTCGGATCCTTCGGATTGCTTCATGGCGGGATCTGGCGTTCGATGAGGACCGGAATGATGCATGCGGGCTTTGGGCATATTAACATACCCGTCCTCGCTCCAGCACACGGGAAGCCGTCGCTCTTTGCTCGATGCAGCCGCTCATGGATCTCACTTACGAGGAGTTGCGTCAATGCGTCACCGACGTCTTCCGTCGAGGCGGTGGCTCGCGCCCCGATGTCGTCGTGCTGAGTGTGGCCGGGTGCGATGCCGTACTCAAGGATTACAACGCCTGCGATAGATGGTTCGGGACCTTTCTGGGACCGTTGCTCGCTCAACGCGAGGCCAAGGCCCTGAGGCGCCTCGAGGGCATCCCCGGTGTTCCACGTCTGCTCCGACGTGTCGACAGGCGCGCGTTGCTCATCGAGTACTTCGCCGCGCAGCCTCTGAAGACGGCTCCGCGACCGCTTCCGCCCCTGCTTTTCGAGCGGCTGCGCACCCTCGTGGAAGAGATCCACCGTCGTGGCGTTGCTCACTGTGATCTGCGCAGCCCGAACAACACCCTCGTCGACGAGCGCGGAGACCCCGTGGTGGTGGATTTCGTGGCCTGCGTGTTTCGCGGTCGCCGAGCCAACCTGCCCTGGGGGTGGGTGTTCCGGCAGTTCTGCGGCGCTGATGCGGGGGCCGTGCTCAAGCTCGAACGTCGTTTCGCGCCGCACGCCGGCGCCGCCGCATCGGCCGAAGAGCAAGCCTGGTGGCTGCACCGCGTCGCGCGCTCGGTAGGCGCCGGTGTGAGGCGCTTGAGTCGCGCGCTGCTCACACGCAGTTAAGTGCCCTCTCTTCGCCGTTTCAGTGCTCGGCGCGGCAGATCGTGCCGCCGCCCAGGCAGGTCTCGGCGCGGTAGAAGACGATGGACTGTCCCGTCGTGACCGCCCACTGGGGCTCGGTAAAGGTCACAGCAGCGATACCGGAGTCGTCCACGATGACTTCGCACGGCGTCTCGTTCTGCCGATAGCGGATTTTGGCCTTGCAGGCCAGAGGGAACTCGGGGGCGCGCCCGGAAAGCCAGTGCAGCGAGTCTGCGAAACACCGCCGGCTGAGCAGTGCCGGGTGATCGTGTCCCTGCACCGCCACCAGCACGTTCTTGTCGACGTCCTTGCCGCTCACGTACCAGGGCTTTCCGGGTCCGCCGATACCGAGCCCGTGGCGCTGGCCGATCGTGTAGTACATCAATCCGTCGTGCCGGCCCAGCACTCGCCCGTCGACGCGGCAGATGTCCCCTGGACAGGGGGGCAGGTATCGGGACAGGAACTCCCTGAACCTGCGTTCGCCGATGAAACAGATGCCGGTGCTGTCCTTCTTTGCATGGGTGGACAGACCCAGTGATCGGGCATGGCTGCGTACTTCGGCCTTCGTCATGTGGCCGATGGGAAAGAGGCTCCGGGCGAGAGCGTCCTGCTCGACGGCGTAGAGAAAATACGATTGATCCTTCGTGCCGTCGATGCCCTTGAGCAGCGTGCTCAGGCCGTCTTCGCTGCTCCTTCGAACATAGTGGCCGGTGGCAATGCAGCCGGCACCCAGGCGCTCGCTCCAGTGTATGAACTCCCTGAACTTGATCTCGCGATTGCACAGCACGTCGGGGTTGGGGGTGCGTCCGGCACGCTGTTCTTCGAGGAAGCGCGCGAACACGCGCTCCCAGTACTCGTGGGCAAAGCTGATGGTGTGCAGAGGGATTCCGAGGGCCTTGCAAACCGCATCGGCGTCCTCGAGGTCCTGCGCTGCGGCACAGTGTCCGTCGCTGTCGTCGTCGTCCCAGTTCTTCATGAAAAGGCCGATGACGTCGAAGCCCTGCTCCAGCAGCATTGCTGCGGCAACCGAGGAATCGACCCCGCCGGACATGCCGACCACGATCCGTTGCGGTTTGAGCTTGTTATCCATGCCGGCGGCGGATGCAACGGCTAGGCCGTGGCCTTGCTACCACGGCGAACGCTTCCGGGGTGCATGGCGGGTGGCGCCTGAGCAGAGCGCACCCGCGCGCTGCTGAGGTCGCGGTGTCGTCCTCAGTCGGGCGCGTTGTTGCGCAGCGAGGTGAAGAGGAAGGGGATGTCCTCCCACTGCGCGGATGCCTGAACATAGGGCAGGTAGCCGTTGTCCTCGAACCAGGAGTCGACAACGTAGCGGGTGCCGCTGGCCGTCTCCTCGATCTGGCCGGCCCAGTGTTGATCGAATATGGCGCGCCTGTAGGCGCGGTCGACCACGCGATGCCAGCGTAGCAGACCGTGACTCTCGAAAAGCCGCAAGTATGTCGTGGTGTTCTTCGATTCGTCGATGCAGTCGAGCTGCCCTGGAAAGAAGGCCTCGGCGTGCGACAAATTCATGCCTTTATCCCTGTGCGTGGGCGTGTGCTGGCCGATCAAGACCTCCATCCAGCCCACGGCTTGTCGAATCTGCTCGCGCTCGGCGGCCGCGGAGGGTGCCGCTGGTGTGAACCAGCCCGCGACACCCAGCCACTCTTGCGCGGAAAGCGAAACCTGCATCTGCGTCTTGCAGCCGAAGTTGTAACACACCGGGATGGAATCGACTCCACTGGCCGCTTCTGCGCCGGCGGGTGCCGCCAGCAATGTGCCGAGAATAATAAGCGCAGTTTGCCGCGACTTCATTTTCCCACCGTCTCCGTAAGGGTGCGTGCCATTCCGGCGCGGGCGGTATTATGAGAGGTGGCGGCTCGCTGCCGTGGTTGCCCCGCGGGAGTAAACGCCTCGAGCGCGCCCGCGCAGTGGGCAATTCTGCCGCAAAACCTGCGCCGAATACAGAACCGGATGCTCGGCGACGGCGAGCGGGACTAGCTTGTCGGGGCAATTCTGGTCTTGTGCGCCTCGTCGCGCGTCTTCGTCGGCGCGGTCCCACCGGCCGAGTCGGTGCAGAAGAAGCCCGCATCCATGGTCTCGATGAACCGCTTGGCCGGTGGCGAGAGAAATTTGCCCCGCCGCAGGACGACCCCGTAGCTGCGTTTGGGGAAGTACCGATCGAGGGGAATCCGCGCGATCGGCTCGTTTCCGGTCAGGCAGATGTCCGTGACGATGGATATGCCCAGGCCGAGCTCGACGTACTTCTTGATCACCTCCCAGCCGCCCGCCTCCAGGGTGACTGTGTAGTTCACGTTGTGCTGCTGGAAGATCAGGTCAACCAGTCTCCAGGTGCTCAGATGACGCGGCGGCAGAATAAGACCGTAGGGACTGATGTCCTCGAGCTTGACGCGGCGGCGTTTGGCGAGAGGGTGATGCAGCGAGGTAATCAGGACGGGGTTGAAGGTGAATATCGGGTGGTATGAGATGTCCTCCGGGACTTCCAACATGGAGCCCACGGCAAAGTCGGCCTCGTCGGCCCGCAGCAGCTCCAGCCCTTCACGACCCGTGACGTTGTGCAGTTTGACGCGCACTCCCGGGTGTGCCTTCGTGAACCGCCTTGTGGGCTCGGGCAGAATGTACAGGATGGTTGATTCGCCGGCGGCGATGTGCAGCTCGCCGGTTTCCAGGTTGCCGCATTTCTCCGCGAAGGTTTCCGACAGCGAATCCATGCCCTGAACCAGCGGCAGTGCCAGCTCGCGGAGGATTTTTCCTTCCGGCGTCAGCCGGATGCTCGGGCCGCGGCGCTCGAACAGCGTGGTGTCCAGCTCGCGCTCCAGGGCCTGGATCTGCAGCGAGACCGACGGCTGACTCAGGTACAGCTGATCGGCGGCCTTGGAGATGCTGCCGGTGTTGGCGGCATAGCAGAAGGCGCGCAACTGCTTGAGCCGGCTGCCCTTGTAGTAGACGGAAGTGTTCGCCGCCATGTCCCGATCACAATTGAGATTATCAATAGTAAATATCGCAAGAATTGAGTTGTCAAATAAATATCCTTTCGGCAGGCTGGCCGAGCACCACGGCGGCGCCGTGCCCGACGCGTGGCCGGCCGGCGCCGGGTGCTCGACGGTGCGCGCGCATGCGACGCGGGCGCGGGGCTGCGCAACTCGCCCGTGCACCCTCGACGCCCGGCGTGCGGGTGCGGCATATAGCGTGCGGCGGTCCCGTGCGCGCGGCGGCCAATGGTTCCGGGACGCTCGAGGACGCTCCAATGGTTCCGGGACGCTCGAGGACGCTGCGGCCGCGCGCGGCCGACAACGCATGCCGTGAGTTCGCGTGACGGCGCCGCGAAACCGTCCGGGGTTTTCGCGGGCCGGCCCTTGAGAAACTCCGATCACAACCCCTATCATTAACCAAGGGGCTTGGCGCCTGTATGCGCGGCTCGACTCCAGACGAAGACGCGATGAGTGACCGCCAGCAGATTCAACGACATGACGGCTTGGCTACCCAGGAAGCCAAGCCGAAGCTAAAAAAGCCTAAACTGTACAAGGTGATCCTGCTCAACGATGATTACACGCCCATGGAGTTCGTTGTTGTGGTGCTCGAACAGTTTTTCCAGCTCACGCGGGAAACCGCTGTGCGGATCATGCTGAACGTGCACCAGAAAGGCATGGGCGTGTGCGGCGTTTACCCCTGCGAGATCGCGGAGACGAAAGTTCGTCAAGTGCTCGATTTTTCGCGTGAGCACCGTCATCCGCTCCAGTGCACCATGGAGCCGGAATGATGATTTCCCAGGAGCTCGAAACCTCGCTCAACCAGGCTATACAGCGAGCCCGTGACGACCGCCACGAGTTCATCACCGTCGAGCACCTGCTGGCGGCGCTGTTGGACAACCCGACTGCGGTGCGAGTGATTCGGGCATGCGGTGGAAACGTCGACGCCCTGCGCTCCAAGCTCAACGAGTTTCTGCAGAGCCAGGTGCCGACGCTGCCTCGGGAGAGCGATGCCGAGACGCAGCCTGGGCTCGGCTTCCAGCGCGTGATCCAGCGAGCGATCCTGCACGTGCAGAGTGCCGGCAAGAAAGAGGTCAGCGGCGCGAATGTTCTGGTGGCGATATTCGCGGAGAAAGACTCGCACGCGGTGTATTTTCTGAACGAGCAGGATGTCACGCGATTCGATGTCGTCAATTACATCTCTCACGGCATTTCCAAGGTCAGCGGCGACAACACCGGCCTGCCGGCGCCGGGGGACACGGACGCTGAGGCCGCCGAGGGCGCTGAAGATGCTTCGAAGAGCCCCCTGACCGCTTTTGCGGTCAACCTCAACGAGCAGGCGCTCTGCGGCAATATCGATCCTCTCATCGGCCGCACACCCGAGATCGAGCGCACCGTTCAGATTCTTTGTCGGCGGCGCAAGAACAACCCTCTGTTTGTCGGCGAGGCCGGTGTGGGCAAGACGGCGATCGCCGAGGGTCTTGCGAAGATGATCGTCGAGGGCGAGGTCCCCGAAGTCCTGGCGAACAACACCATCTATGCTCTCGACATGGGGGCTCTGCTGGCGGGGACCAAATACCGGGGTGACTTTGAGCAGCGCCTCAAATCGGTGCTGAACGAACTGAAGAAGACCGTCGGTGCGGTCCTGTTCATCGACGAGATACACACGATCATCGGCGCCGGCGCCGCGTCGGGCGGAGCCATGGACGCGTCGAATCTGCTCAAGCCGATGCTTGCCTCGGGGGAGATCAAGTGTATCGGGTCGACCACCTACAACGAGTATCGCGGAATCTTCGAAAAGGATCGCGCGTTGTCGCGCCGGTTCCAGAAGATCGATGTGATGGAGCCCTCCATCGACGAGGCAGTAGCCATACTGCGGGGGCTGAAGTCGCGTTTCGAGGAGCACCACGACGTGCGCTTCACGCGTCCCGCGCTGCGGAGCGCGGTGGAGTTGTCGGCGCGCTACATCACCGATCGACATCTGCCCGACAAGGCCATCGATGTCATCGACGAGGCCGGCGCACGCTCGCGGTTGCAGCCGGCGGGTAAGCGCAAGAAGACGATCGGGGTCGCCGATATCGAGCAGATCATCTCCCGCATGGCGCGCATACCGCCCAAGAGCGTGTCGGCGTCGGACAAGGACGCCCTGATCAATCTCGAGCGGGATCTCAAGATGGTCGTGTTCGGTCAAAACGAGGCGATCGAGGCGTTGGCGAGCGCGATCAAGCTCGCTCGCTCGGGGCTTGGCAATCCCGACCGTCCGATTTCATCGTTTCTGTTCTCGGGCCCGACGGGGGTCGGCAAGACCGAGGTCACCCGCCAGCTCGCCCATGTGCTCGGTATCGAGCTCGTACGCTTCGACATGTCCGAGTACATGGAGCGGCACACGGTGTCCCGTCTCATAGGGGCCCCGCCGGGCTACGTCGGCTTCGACCAGGGCGGGCTGCTGACCGAGGCCATCAACAAGCACCCCCATGCCGTACTGCTGCTCGACGAGATCGAGAAAGCCCACCCTGACGTCTTCAACCTGCTACTTCAGGTGATGGATTACGGCACACTCACGGACAACAACGGTCGTAAATCCGATTTCCGTAACGTCATCATCGTCATGACCACGAACGCGGGCGCCGAGCGCATGACTCGCACGTCTATGGGATTCACCAAGCAGGATCACAGCGGTGATGACCTGGAGGCGATCAAGCGCCTCTTCACGCCGGAGTTCCGCAATCGCCTCGATTCGGTTATCGCCTTCAAGTCTTTGGACGAGAACACGATAATGCACGTCGTTGGCAAGTTCGTGCTCGAGCTCGAGAGACAGCTGGCGGAGAAGAATGTCACACTCGAGGTGGACGAAAGGGCGCGCAGATGGCTGGCTCGCAACGGTCACGATCCGGCCATGGGCGCCCGACCCATGGCGCGACTGATTCAGGACAAGATCAAGCGACCGCTGGCGGACGAGCTGCTGTTCGGCGCCCTGGCGAGCGGCGGCAGCGTGTCGGTCACCGAGCGCGACGGCCAGCTCGCCTTTACAATCGGGCCCACCGAGTCCTCCTGAAAGGCCGGGCGCCTGCGGCGGCACGGCCCTCGTCGCCGGCGCCGCCGACCTCAGTCGATCAGCCCCTGCTCGGGGCGCTGCTCGCCATCCAGCCTCACCTTCCCGTCCCGGACCGACAGACGTCCCTCGGCGAACCAGCGAATGGCAAGAGGATATATCCGGTATTCCTGCTCATGCACGCGCTGCTGAAGCGTTTGCGCGGTGTCGTGGATTAGTACCGGGACCGCTGCCTGCACGATGACAGGGCCGTCATCGAGCGGCTCCGTCACGAAGTGAACAGACGCGCCGTGTTGCTTGGCGCCGTTTGCCAGGGCACGCTCGTGAGTGTGCAGTCCCTTGTAGTGCGGGAGCAGCGAGGGGTGAATGTTCATCAGGCGACCGGCATAGTGACGCACGAACTCCGGGCCGAGAATGCGCATGAAGCCGGCAAGCACGACGAGGCCTGGCCGGAAGCGGTCTATCGCTTCCGCGAGCGCCCGGTCGTAGCTGACCCGATCGGCGTAGTCACGGTGGTCGAGCACGCACGTGGCCACACCCGCTTCGGCGGCGCGTTGTAATCCGTAGGCGTCCGGCTCGTTGCTGATGACGGCCCGAAGCTCAATGGGGAGAGCCCCGTCGCGGGTCTCGTCGATGATGGCTTGGAGGTTGGTGCCGCTTCCCGAGATCAGGACCACCACGGACAGGGGCCTGGAGCCTTCAGCGCAGCAAGACACGAGCAGGCCCCTCGTGTGCTTCCACACGACCGATGACACGGGCTTCGCTGCCGGCGCCGTCAAGCGCGCCGATGATCCGATCCGCGTGCTCGTCCGGGACAACGAGCACCATGCCGATGCCGCAGTTGAAGGTGCGGTACATTTCATCCGTCTCGATGCCGCCCTGCTCCTGCAGCCAATCGAACACGGGCGGGCGTGACCAGCTCGAAGAATCGATGACGGCACGGGTGCCCGCCGGCAACACGCGAACGAGATTCCCGGGCAGTCCGCCGCCCGTGATGTGCGCAACCGCGTGCACCGCCGCGACTTCACAGGCCTGTCTCACGGCGCGAACGTAGATTCGGGTGGGGGTCAGCAACAGCTCGCCGAGGGGAACGCCGCCCAGCGGTCGGCCGAGATCCACGCTCTTGTCCTCGAGAATTCGGCGGATGAGCGAGTAGCCATTGGAATGCGGGCCCGAGGAAGCCAGTCCGATGACGGCATCGCCGGACCTTACGGCCCTTCCGTCGATCACAGCGGATTTCTCCACGATTCCCACACAGAAACCGGCGAGGTCATACTCGCCCTCGGCATACATTCCCGGCATCTCCGCCGTCTCGCCGCCGATGAGCGAGGTCTGTGCGATCTCGCAACCGCGCCCGATCCCCTCGATCACGGCAACGGCCGTCCGCGACTGCAGCCGCCCCGTGGCCAGGTAGTCGAGAAAGAACAGCGGTTCGGCCCCCTGCGCAATCACATCGTTGACGCACATCGCCACCAGATCGATGCCGATGGTGTCATGAATGTCGAGTGTGAACGCAAGCTTGAGCTTGGTGCCGACGCCATCGGTGCTCGAAACCAGCACGGGCTCCCGATAACGTTCCAGGGGCAGCTCGAACAAGCCACCGAAGCCGCCGATCTCGCCGATAGCACCGGCCCGCTTCGTGCGCCGCGCGATGGGTTTGATTGCATCCACCAGGGCGTCGCCCGCGGCGATGTCGACGCCGGCATCTCGATAGGTGAGTGGAGGTCCGGATGACTTATTCATGGTGCGCGGCTCCGTTTGGGGGCGGCGGGTGAAGCGGTCTTGTGCAGCGTTATGGTATCGTATACCCACAGCGGTTGCCTGCAAAACCGAGACTCTTGTCGTCGTACGGGCCCAGACCGACGCACCCGGCTCACCAACTCGAAAGCTTCGCTGCAAATGCTTTCTCAGGTCCCGAATCTGCTTACGCTGTTGCGCATCGGCGCAGCGCCGATCCTGATACTGCTGCTCAGTAATCGTGATTACGATCTTGCGCTGCTGGTGTTCGTGCTCGCCGGGTTGTCGGACAGTCTCGACGGCTACGTGGCAAAGCGATTCGGTCTTGCAAGCCGACTGGGCGCCATTCTCGACCCGTTGGCGGACAAGATGCTGATCATCAGTGCCTACAGTATGTTGACGCTGCTGGGAGATCTTCCTTTTTGGCTGCTGGTGGCCGTCGGCTTTCGTGATCTGCTCATCATCGGCGGTTATCTCGTGCTGGTCAGCCTCGACGGCGACGTGGTCATGCGACCCAGCATCGTCAGTAAAATCAACACATTGCTGCAGATCTCTCTCGTTGTGATCGTGTTGATGCAAAATGCCGGTTGGCCGTTCCCAGTTCCGATTTCCACTGCGCTGCTGTGGGCGGTTCTGGTAACCACCGTTCTGAGCGGCGCCCATTACGTTTGGGTCTGGGGAATCCGTCGCGAGCGTCAGGCGAAACCGGGCTCCGGTGCCGCAGGCTAGGGTGTTCCGCGCATCATGCCGCGTCAGCTGACCCTGCCTGTGCGCCTGCGTGATGCGGCGTCTTTCGAGAGTTTCCTGGCGGGGTCCAACACGGAGGTCGTGGAACGTCTGCGTGGCGCTGCCGATGGTGGCGGTGGGCACGGCTGCCTCTATCTTTGGGGGGAGAAAGGCTGTGGACGCACACATCTGCTGCAGGCGGTTTGCCGGCGCGCCGCCGACAGCGGGGTCAGGGCGATGTATCTGCCTCTCGGTGAGCCTTCTCTTGACGTCGACGTCCTCGACGACGCCGAGGGGGTCGGCATCGTGTGTGTCGACGATGTGCAGACGGTTTCGGGAAATCTGCAATGGGAACGAGCGCTGCTTTCTCTGTTCGAGCGTCTGACCGGGCGAGCCGGGCAGCTCATCGCCTGTGCCGACGTGCCTCCAGGCAGGCTCGGCTTGCACTTGCGCGATCTCTCCTCAAGACTGTCGAGCGGACTGGTCTATCAGATCGGTGCGCTGGACGATGCCGGCAAGGTGGCCGCGCTCAAGCTCCGCGCGCAGCGCCGCGGTTTCGAGCTGCCCGAGGCGGTTGTGCGTTACGTTCTGCAGCGTTACTCGAGAGATACCGGTGCCTTGTTCGAACTGCTTGACCGGATCGACCGACTGTCCCTCGCCGAGCAGCGTCGAATAACGATACCTTTCCTGAAGGAGCTGGAACGCCGGCGCGTGCACGAAACGGGCGCGTAACTTCGTTTCTGTTCTCGGTTGACTGCTCTCCGCGGCGCCCCACAGGGGTGCGCCGCTCACGTGGCGTGTCGTTTGTCCGGGCAAGTGCCGCGTTCGGAGCTTCAGCTCGGGGCGGCCCTATATCGGTTGCAGGGCTCTCGCCACATCGGCCAGCCGCGCACCGAGTGCCGTGCACAGTCTGCGCTCGTCGTCGCTGAGCGGTCGCCGGTTTTCCGTGCCTGCGACGTGGCTTGCGCCGTAGGGCGTACCGCCGGACGTCGTCGCATTGAGAGCCGGTTCCGTGTAGGGCAATCCCAGCACGATCATGCCGTGATGCAGTAGCGGGAGCATCATCGAGAGCAGGGTGGATTCCTGGCCGCCGTGCATGGTCGACGATGAGGTGAACACAGCGGCCGGTTTCTTTACCAGTGCACCGGAGAGCCACAACGGGCCCGTCGAGTCGAAAAAGTACTTGAGCGGTGCGGCCATATTGCCGAACCGCGTCGGACTGCCGACGGCCAGGCCGACGCATTCCTGCAGGTCGTCCACCGAGGCGTAGGGATCACCTTCTTCGGGGATGGTGTCGGCGACGGATTCGCAAACGGCGGATACGGGCGGCACGGTGCGAAGCCGCGCCCGGAAGGGGTCCACGGACTCCACACCACGTGCCACATGGCGCGCCATCTGCGCCACGGCGCCGAATCGGCTGTAGTAGAGTACCAGGATCTCGGACATGCCGACGGCGGCGCGCTCACAGGATCGTGAGCACTTCCTCCGGCGGGCGGCCCAGGACGGCTTTGCCGTTTGCCACGACGATGGGACGTTCGAGCAGAATGGGGTGAGCCACGATCGCCTGAATCAGTTTTTGTCGGGTCAGGTTTTCGTCGTCCAGGCCGAGCGCGGCGTAGGTGTTTTCTTTCCGACGCATGATCCGGCGCGGCTCGACTCCCAGCATCGTGAGGATTCGATCCACCTGCCCGGCTGAGGGCGGCGTCTGCAGATACTCGATGATCTCGGGCTCGATTCCACCCGCGCGCAGAAGTTTCAGTGCCGCGCGGGATTTCGAGCAGCGCGGATTGTGATAGATCGTCACGTTCATGGCACGCCGTTTGTCCTCCGATCACTGGTAGCACAACTGCAATCGCTCCGTCAGTCCTTTATTGACAGCGATCGCAGGGGAATGGTAATTTCTCGCCGCTTTGCGATCAACGCAGGGGGCGAGTGGCGCTGGAACAGTCCGTCCGGAAGGGGCTCGCTCCGACACGAAGAGGAATGTCGACGATGACGCGCCTTGAAACAACCCTGAAAACAGTGCTCGTCGGTCTGGCCAGCGTGGTGATCGCCACCGGCTGTGCGACGGCAAAACAGGCGCCGCAGGCCGCCACCGCGGCCGCTGCGCCCGCCCCGGCGCCGGCGCCGGCGCCGGCGCCGGCGGAGACCGTGCCCGGTGACGTGCATGTCGTGCAGGCGGGCGAATGCCTGTGGTGCATCTCGGAGAAGATCACGATCTATGCCGACCCCTACCAGTGGCCGCTCATCTACGCCGCCAATCCGCAGATCAAGGATGCCGATCTGATCTATCCGGGACAGGAGCTGACCATTCGTCGTGATATGTCCGGCGACGAGATCATTGCCGCCCGGAATCATGCCCGCACCCGCGGCGCTTGGACGCTGGGAGTCGTCGAGGACAGCGATGTCCAGTACCGTGCAATGGCCGCCGGCAACTGACGACCCTTACCTTTCCCGGCTTTCGGCACAGGGCCCCGCACGGGGCCTTTTGCTTTTTTGAGGTGGGGGCTTGAACGCCGTTCGTCGATTCTTTTGCTCGTGGTTGCGCTTCCTGCGCGGTCTGGGGGCGCGTTTCATGCGCGATCGTTGCCTGCGGTTGGCCGCGGCACTCGCTTTTGCCAGTCTGCTCGCGCTCGTCCCTCTCGTCTCGGTGGTTTTCTCGATGCTGTCCGTATTCCCCGTTTTCGAGCAGTGGGCTCTATCGCTCGAAGAGTTCGTCTATCGGTACCTGGTGCCGGCGGCCGGGGACGTCGTGCGCGAGAATGTCAACCAGTTCGTTGCGCAGGTGCGCCGATTGACGGCGTTCGGCGTCGCGTTTTTGCTCTTGAGCGCGTTACTGCTGCTGTCGACGATCGAAGACGCTTTCAACGACATATGGCGGGTGCATCGCGGACGTGGAATCGTCCAGCGCCTGCTCGTATATTGGACCGTGATCACGCTCGGACCGGTGCTCATCGGCGCCAGCCTCTCGCTGACCACCTACCTGGTTTCAATCTCCGCTCTTCAGGAGGAACCCGCGTTATCCGGGTTGCGAGCCGGTGTCGTCTGGGTGATGCCGATCTTGTTCGAGTGGGCGGCGTTTCTCGTCCTTTACCTCACCGTGCCGAACTGCACGGTCGCCTTCCGCGATGCCGCTGCCGGGGGCGTGATAGCCGCGGTGCTGTTCGAGCTTACCAAGCGTGGATTCGCCGTGTATCTGCTTACTTTCTCGGCGTACGAGGTGATTTACGGCGCGCTGGCTGCGATACCGATCTTTCTCATCTGGATATATCTCTCGTGGCTCGTGATTCTGATCGGGGCGGAGACGGTGGCGTCGCTCACCGATCGTCGGCGCGGGACGGATACCCCGGCCCTGGCAGCGTCCTTGAGCGACTCAGGCAAGCATGCCGATGACGGCTGAGACCGGCGCGAGCGACGTCTTCGATGGGCGTGCGGTGGCTGCGTGGCTTGCACCGTGACGCGCGCTCGATTCGTCGTCAGCGGCCGCGTTCAAGGCGTGGGCTTCCGCTGGAACGTCTGCCAAGCCGCCGCGAGTCTCAGTCTCACCGGTTGGGTCCGGAATGTGGGCAACGGTGACGTGGAGCTGGTGGCGTGCGGTGACCCGGCGGCAATCGCCGAGCTCGAGCGGTTGCTGTGGCGGGGTCCGGCGCTCGCGCGGGTCACGCAGGTGCGGCGGTTTGCGACGCAGGAGCAGGCGCCGCCGGACTTCACGATACGCTGAACCTGTTCGATGCCTGGGGCACCCAGCCGCCGTGGCCTGGCCGCACGTCGGCGCCACTACCTCCAGGTGCGTCGCAGGGCGAGATAGACCTTATCGGGATAGTCGGTACGGCCGGCACTGCCGTTGTAAAGCGCGAGAGCCTCGGAGAGATCGCCTCGGGTCTGGCGCAGGTAATGACGCAGAATTCGGCGGCCGCACTGCAGGTTCGTCCTCGCTTGGAGCAGGTCATCGTACGGGGCGCCGATGACGTCGATCCAGAAGGGCCTCACCTGCATCAGTCCCCGCCCTCCCACCCGGGAGACGGCGAGTTGATCGAAGCCGCTCTCGACTGGAATCCGGGCGAGCACCAGGGCCGGATCTGGCCCGGAGCGGATTGCCTCGGCATGGATCAACCTGAGCAGATAGGTGCTAGAAGGGGTTGGGGAGGCGGCTTTCAACACGCTTCGATATTTACTCGAGCCATTTCGTTGCGGACTGCGAATCGGCGAAGCTGCCCGCCCGGGCCGACGCCTGCTCCAGGGCGTAACGCAGCCGCAGGTCGGAGCGCTCTTCACCGTCGGCTTTCGCCCAGGCGGCTGCGCGCGGGCACAGCCCGATTGCGTCACCGACAACGGTGAGCCGTTTTTTCATCGCACTCGTTGCATCTGAAGCAGCGTTGCGATCAGCTCGGCCAGGGGAACATCGCGCTGTTCGCCGCCGCGACGGCTGCGGTACTCCACGATACCCTTGGCGAGCCCTCTTGCGCCGATCACCAGTCTGTGAGGAATGCCGATAAGGTCCATGTCCGCAAACATGACCCCGGGACGTTCGTCACGATCGTCGAGCAACACTTCGATGCCGGCCCCACTCAACTCCTGGTAGACGTTCTCGCAGGCCTCAGCCACCTGCGCCGATTTCCTCAGTCCGATGGGAACGATGCAGACATCGAAGGGCGCGATCGGCTGGGGCCAGATGATGCCGTCGTCGTCGTGATTCTGTTCGATGGCGGCAGCGACGATGCGGGATACGCCGATACCGTAGCAGCCCATGTGCATGAGCACGCTCTTGCCGCTCTCGTCCAGGCAGGTCGCGTTCAAGGCGCTGCTGTACTTGGTCCCGAGTTGAAAGACATGGCCCACCTCGATGCCGCGCCGGATTCTTAAGGGCGCTTCCGGTTTTGCCGGGCATGGGTCTCCGTCGACGGCTTTACGCAGATCGGCGAGCTCAGCTTCAGGAAGGTCGCGGCCCCAATTCACGCCGCAAAGATGCCTGTCCGGTTCGTTGGCGCCGCAGACGAAATCCGCCAATACCGCGGCGCTGTGATCCACAATCACCGTTATTGGCAGCCCCACAGGTCCTATGGAGCCGGGATCGGCGCCGGTTGTGTCCCGGATTTCCCGGGCGGAAGCGAACTGCAGTGGCTTGCGCACGCTACCGAGCTTCTCCGCCTTGACGGCATTGAGCTCGTGGTCGCCGCGGATGACGAGAGCCACGGGTCCATCCTCGCCACGCACCAGCAGCGTCTTGACGGTCTGGGACGGCTCGACCCGGAGGCCCGCACAAAGCGCTTCGATGGTGTCGAGTCCCGGTGTGTCCACGCCTTGCATGGCCATGCCGGGAGCGGGTCGAGCGTTGGCCGGTGCCGGTGCGGGGACCATCTCCACGTTGACGGCATATCCGGCTTCCTCGCAGATCGCAATGCTGTCTTCGCCCGAGTCTGCGAGCACGTGAAATTCGTGCGAATAGTTTCCACCGATGGCGCCCGTGTCCGCTTCCACTGCAACGGATTCAAGGCCCAAACGTTCGAAGATGCGCTTGTAGGTCTCGTACATGAGATCGTAGGCGGCGCGCATTCCGTCGGCGTCGACATCGAACGAGTAAGCATCCTTCATCAGAAATTCACGACCGCGCATGACACCGAAGCGTGGCCGGATCTCGTCACGGAATTTCCACTGCATCTGATAGAAGTTCGCCGGCAATTGCCGGTAGCTGCGAATCTCGTTCTTGATGAGCGTTGTTATGACTTCCTCGTGGGTCGGTCCCAGACAGAAATCACGCTGGTGGCGGTCTCGCAGGCGCAGCAGTTCGGGCCCGTAGTCGTCCCATCTGCCGGATGCCTTCCAAAGCTCTGCCGGTTGGACGCCGGGCATCAGCACCTCCTGGGCGTTGGCGCGATCCATCTCTTCGCGCACGATGTCCTCGACCTTGCGCAGGACGCGTAGTCCGAGCGGAAGCCAGTTATAGATGCCGGCTGCAACCTGCCTTATGAGACCCGCTCTGATCATCAGCCGATGACTGACGACCTCCGCATCGGCTGGAGTCTCCTTCACCGTTGCCAACAGATAGCGCGACGTACGCATGATCGACTCTGCTCTGTCTCAGCGATGTCGGTCGGTCAGTGGATTGACCAGCCTGACATGGCGATGTTTGAACAATGGTATGAGGGCCATACCGGCGATGAAGCCGCCGATATGTGCGCCAAAGGCGACGCCCCCTCTGCCCGGAGCAGTCATGGCGGAATTCAACACCTGCATCAGGAACCAGAACCCGAGTACCCACATGGCTTTGAGCCGCACCAGCTGGGAAAGCACGCCCAGAGGGATCAGGATCAGGACGCGCGCGTGGGGGTGGAGCAAAAGGTAAGCCCCGAGCACGCCCGAGATGGCGCCGCTCGCTCCAACCATGGGCACCTGCGACGCGGGATTCGGCAGCGCGTGGGCAAAGACAGCTATGGCGCCGCACAACAAATAGAACACGATGAAACGGGTGTGTCCCATGGAATCCTCGATGTTGTTGCCGAAGATCCACAGGTACAGCATGTTGCCGAGCAGGTGCATCCAGCCGCCGTGCAGGAACATCGAGGTGAGGACCGTCGCGGCCGGTGGTATGATGGTGAGCTCGGCAGGCAGCTCCGCCTCGCCCAGCAGCGTGGCCGGAATGGTCCCAAGGCTGTAGACGATGACCTGCTGCGCGCGGGTATCGTGTGAGACCTGCCACAAGAACGCCAGAACACAGACGGAGATAATGCCGACGGTGACGACCGGCTTGATCCGGGTGGGGTTGTCGTCGCTCAGGGGAATCACACGCTTTCCAGCTCGCTCTGCTTCGTCGGCGCATGATACCGGATTAGCAGGGCGGCCCAAACTGCGCGCGAAAAGGAGGCCGCCGCGGTGGGCCGGAGCAGTGCGCACGGGCGACGGGCATCGCCCGTCATTTCGGCTCCGCCGGCCGACGTCGACGCTGGCGCCGGGAATCGCTAACATTGCGGGGTCGGAAATGGTGATCGGTGGAGCTCATGGGAGCAACCGCGGTCGCGTTGACTGTGTCCGTATCGTTGATTGTCGCTGGCTGCGCTCGTATGAGCGTGTCGCAGGATCGTGACACGGATGATGCCATCACCCGCAGCGGCATGCTCCTCGTGATGGATCCCGAGAAATGTGGCATGCCGCGGGGTTGCGGTCCCAAGTACACGTTGCTCGACCCGACGTTGTCGCAGCGCGTTCCACTGCTCGGCAACATACGCGATGAGCACGCACAGTTCATCGTGACCGTAAAGGGTCGGTGGACAACCCCGGCCGACACGCAGCAAGAAGGCTACGAGCGCGCCATCAAGGTGGAGGAGTACCGGCTGCGTTCGTCCCTTAAATATCGAGAGTTCCTGCTCGAACGGGCTGCCAGACACACCGAGCGCAACTACGGCTGCACCCTGCTGTGGGACACGTCGTTCGCGTGGCAGATCGATGAGCCCAAGGCGTATCTGATCGTGCGCATGACGGACGTGCTAGAGGGACGTAACCAGCCTTACCTGGAGCTATGGTACGACGCTGAAAACGGAGAGATTGTCAGAGAGGCGAAGGACCCTGCTGATCTCGATCCGTGCGTGCGGGCATGAGGGGCGCGTCGGTGTTTTCTTCGAACATCCCACGACGGTATCTGTTTGCTGCGATTTTTGCGACCGTGCTTGCAGGTTTCTCGAGCCTGCCGCTCGCGGATTCGGTGTTGACGCCGGATCTGCATCCGAGCCCTGCTTATTCACCGCAGGAGGTCGTTCGCATCCAGATCGGTGCGCTCGCTCACAACGACCGGCCGCACGAGGACGCAGGTATAGAGATCACCTTTCGTTTTGCCTCTCCCAACAACCGGCGGATGACCGGTCCGCTGGCCCGCTTCGTGACCATGCTGAAGAACCCGCTTTACCGCCACATGCTCAATCACAAGGAAGCGGAATTCGGCCCAGCGATGATTGAGCAGAATATGGCGCAGGTTCCTGTCATTCTCACATCGGAGCAAGGCGAGCGCGCCGGTTTTGTATTCACGCTCTCANNTGCGCAGCGAACCCCGACGTGGTGGCCGGGGCAAGCTTTCCATTTGACAACCTCGGGTGTGACCAACTCCGCGCCGCATTCAGCCGCATTGCGCGTGCGATCCAGGTCGAAGCGGCGCGTCGTAGCGACAGGAGGGGGACCCAATGACGAACACGCCCGCCCGCGAAGGTCCGTTGCTGTACCAGCGCATATATGCGGTCGTCGCCCAGATCCCCCGCGGCCGGGTGGCCACCTACGGGCAGATTGCAGCGATCGTCGGCCGGTGCTCGCCCCGTGTCGTGGGCTATGCGATGGCGGCGTCGCCTGCAGCGTTTGATCTTCCGTGGCAGCGTGTTATCAACAGTCAGGGGCGCGTGAGTGAGCGCAGCAGCGGCGAAGGCAGCCGCAATCAACGCGCGCTGCTGCAAGCCGAGGGCGTCGTCTTCGATGCGAAAGGGCGCGTCGACTTCTCGCACTTTGCCTGGCTGGGCCCGCAGTGGGAGTGGTTGCAGGCAAACGACTGCCATCTCGCCCCGCCTCCCTCGTGACCCCCGCCTGCGGCGGTTGACCCGCCGCGCCGGTTCCGCGGGGTCGCCATGGCTGGACGCACGCGTTGCCTGTCTCCGGCGCCGCCGCCGCGCGGACGCTATCAGCACTGGGCGTCCCGCGACCAAACCCGTCTAGAAGCCATGGAGCGCGCTGTCATTCATATCGCCCTTCATTTTCTCGTTCCGGGCTTGTTGGCGCGCGTGTGCTATGCGCCGATGTGGCGCCGTGCCTGGATGGTAATGCTCGCGGCAATGCTGATAGATGTCGACCACCTCCTCGCGGATCCCGTTTTCGACCCGAACCGCTGCGGCATAGGGTTTCACCCACTGCACTCCTATGCAGCCATAGCGGTTTACCTGGTGTTGCTGCTGGTGCCGGTGACTCGCCTTTTCGGAGTCGGTCTGATGATTCACGTGCTGCTCGATGGCCTGGACTGCCTGTGGATGCGGATTGAGGCATAGGTCATCCCGTGCACGGGCGAGAAGTTTGGATACTCACCAGCGAGCCTTGTTCCACCTTTTTGGATTGGCCCAGTGGCGCGAATTCAGCCAGTCGGGGTCGGGCTTGTAGGTCGCTACGTCGTAGTAATAGAGGCGCTCCGCGCCCCGCGCCGCGGTTTGTCCCGTGAGGTTGAAGCCGAGCGCCGCCAGCCGCGAGGGCGTCCACTGAATCGGCTGTTCCGGCGCTTCCCGCACTGGAGGCAGAACCACGCAGATTTGTCGTGCGAGCACGTCGCGCAGGCGTGCCAGGAGCTGTTCGCCGAGGGCGAAATCCAGGTGCTCGAGCGTGTCGATCACCACGGCGACGTCGCAGACGTCCAATTCCGCCAAGGGGTCTAGGGAATCGACGATGTGCACGTCGCGCCAGCGGTGCGCCGGGAATAGCCTCTGCAGCGTGGCGACTCCCCGCGTATGCGGCGGCGCCACCGCCAGCACGCTGACGGGCCGTGGCAGGCACAGCAGCGCTGCCGCTTCGTCCAGCCAGCTGGCAACACCCGGCCCCGAGTTCACGGAACCGACGTCTGGGCAGGCCACAGACGGGCCGCGCCGCGCACCCCGGAGCTGTCCCCGTGCCGATTGCGCACGATGGGCGTGGAGAGACTGTCGTTGAAGACATGGCGGGCCACCTGCGCGCGGCCCGCGTCGTAGAGATGTGCGATATTGGACAGGCCCCCTCCGAGCACAATCGCATGCGGGTCGAGAAGGTTGATCACCGTGGCCAGTGCCTTCCCGAATCGCTCGAGAAAGCGCGTCAACGCGGCCTGGGCGGCCGCCTCGCCGTGCGCCGCGCGTGCGATGATCTGGGCGGCCGCAACATCGGTCTCGCCACCATGAAACGCGTAGTCGCGTGACAATCCGGGTCCGGAGAGAAGGGTCTCCACGCAGCCGCGTTTGCCGCAGTAGCAGGCGGGACCGTCCGGCTCGAGAACGTTGTGTCCCCACTCGCCGGCGATGCGATGTCGTCCCGGCAGCAACTCCCCGTTGACGACGAGACCGCCGCCAACGCCAGTGCCCATGATGACTCCGAAGACGACCGTATGACCCTGCCCGGCCCCGTCGCTCGCCTCCGAGAGGGCGAAACAGTTGGCGTCGTTCTCAAGGCGCACGGTGCGCTGGAGGCGGGCCTCCAGGTCTCTTTTGAGTGGTCTGCCGATCATACAGACGCTGTTGGAATTCTTGATCAGACCCGTTCGCCGGTCCAACACGCCGGGAGTGCCGACGCCCACGCGGCAGCCCTTACAGGTGTCGTTTTCGAGCTCGTCCACGAGGCCGCCGATAGTGTCCACAATGGCCGCGTACCCCCTGTCCTGCGGCGTCTCTCGCCGCCGGCGCGCGAGAATGGCATCGTCGATATCCATGACGACCCCCTCAATCTTGCTGCCACCGAGATCTATCCCAATGCGCATGGCGCTGCCTTTGCTCGAAGCCGTCGTGTTTGATTATACCGACCCGTGACGGCCACGAGCGGGCGTCTATACTGGGTACAGGAAAGCCGCCACGGCGGCACCCGTTCACTTCGGGGGGCGGTATTGAAACTTAAATCGTTGGAGGTTGCTCGCGGGGCGCTGGCACTGTCCGCGGCCTTGACCTGTGGGCTGCTGCCGTTGGCAGCCCCCGCCGCGGAGAGGGTGACCCTGCTGGCGCTGACCCAGGACAAGGCGATCGTCAGCGTGGACGGTGCACGGCGGGTGCTCGCCCGCGGCGATGTCAGCCCGGAGGGCGTCCGCCTCGTGGAAGCCAACACGCAATTCGCGGTTATAGAAGTCGACGGCCTGCGGCAAACGCTGCAACTGAGCGCCGTGGTGGCGCCGACGGCCGGTCAGTCCGTGGAAGAGAGCGGACCGGCCACGGTGACGCTGTGGGCGGGGTCCGAGGGCTTCTTTCGGGCCGACGGGACCATCAACGGCTATCCGGTCCGCTTTCTGGTCGACACGGGTGCCAGCAGCATCGCACTCAGTGGCGACACCGCGCGACGTGTCGGCCTCGATCTGTCGGCGGGAGAGCCGGGCTTTGCGCAAACGGCCAGCGGGATCACGCCCATCGTCTCCGTGCGGCTGAAAAGCGTATCCGTGGGCGAGATCACGTTGCGCAACGTCCAGGCGGGAGTGGTCCCGGGGTCGTACCCGGAGATTCCGCTTCTCGGCGGATCCTTTCTCGGGCACGTCGACATGGTGCGGCGCGGCGACCGCCTCGAGCTGATCGAGAAACCGTAATAGTGACGGACCTCCGCGGGCGGGGAACGTTTCGGTTCAGTCCCCAGGGGCGTTCTTGTCGCGGGTAATCTGCGCGTACGCCGAGTGGTTGTGAATTGACTCGAAGTTCTCGGACTCGACGGTGTACGAGTCGACCCTGTCGTCGGCGTTGAGCCGCGCTGCGACGTCACGAACCATGTCTTCGACGAATTTTGGATTGTCGTAGGCGCGCTCCGTTACGTACTTTTCATCCGGGCGCTTGAGTAGCCCAAAAATCTCACAGCTCGCCTGCCGCTCTACCAGCTCTATCAGTTCCTCTATCCAGATAAAGGCACGCGATCTGACCGAGACGGTCACGTGCGAGCGCTGGTTGTGGGCGCCGTAATCGGAGATCTCCTTGGAGCACGGGCACAGGCTGGTTACCGGCACCACGACCTTGATCATCATCGACAGACGATTACCGTCGATGTCGCCGGAGAGCGTCACGCAGTAGTCGACCAGACTCGCGACCCCCGTGACGGGTGCCTTCTTGGAGACGAAGAAAGGAAAGGTCATCTCGATGTGGCCTTTCTCGGCGTTCAGGCGCTCCGTCATCTCGCGAATCATTCCCTTGAACGACTGCACGGAAATCTCCCGTTCGTGCTCGTTCAGGATTTCGACGAAGCGCGACATGTGCGTGCCCTTGAAGTTGTGGGGCAGCTCGACGAACATATTGAAGCTGGCGACCGTGTGTTGCTCGCCTTCGGTGCGGTCGCGCACCCGCACGGGGTGACGTATGTCCTTGATGCCGACTTTGTCGATCGCCAGCTCCCGCGTGTCGGGACTGCCCTGTACGTCGGCGATGACGACCTTGGAGGCGCTGTGGCTGCTGGCGCTCATATGGGTTCTGCACAAACGGGAGCGAGTCCCTCGCGGGTCCCCTCCGCAGCTAAAAGTTGACAAGAACGCTCAAGTTTAGGCCCATCGGCGCAAGCGAGCAAGGGTTGCAGTGCCCCGGGTCGGTTGACTGCTGCCCCCGGCATCGCGCCTCTGTGCGGGTACGTCAGAATTCGCGCTCGACGACGAAGTCGGCGAGCTCGCGCAGGGCCGCGGTGTCCTGCGTCAAACCGGCCAGGGCGTCGAGCGCCGCGGCGTGCTGCTCACGCGCGGCGGTCCGCGCCCCCCCGACGCCCAGCAAGGAGGTGTAGGTCGGTTTGTTGAGGGCCCGATCCGCGCCACTGCGCTTGCCCAGGGTGCCGGTGTCGCTTTCCTCATCGAGTACGTCGTCGACTATCTGAAACGCGAGGCCGAGGTGGCGCGCGTACTGGTCGAGAGCCAGCAGCGCCGCGTCATCGGCCTCACCGGTGAGGGCGCCGAGCGTCACGGAGGCGCGGATCAAGGCCCCCGTCTTGGCCAGGTGCATGGTTTGCAGCTCCGCCAGCGTGGCGCTGCGGCCGACGGCGGCCAGGTCGCGCGCCTGGCCCCCGACCATGCCGCGTGACCCGCTGGCCGCAGCCAGCGAGTCGAGCATACGCAGGCGCCGCTCGGGAGCGACGTTGAGCCCCGGATCGGTGGCGAGCACGGCGAAAGCCAGGGTCAGCAGGGCGTCCCCCACGAGAATGGCGGTGGCCTCGTCATAGGCTCGGTGACAGGTGGGCCGGCCGCGTCGCAGGTCGTCGTCGTCCATAGCCGGCAGGTCGTCGTGCACGAGAGAATAGGCATGAACGAGCTCGACGGCGCAGGCCGGTACGTCGAGCATGTGCTCGGGCACGCCAAAGATGTCGCCCCCCGCGTAGACCAGCATCGCCCGCAGCCGCTTGCCGCCGTTCAGGCAACAGTAGCGCATGGCCTCGTGCAGTCGAACGGGCGGCTCGGTGGCGGGTGGCAACCTGGCGTCGAGTGCCACGTCGGCACGGGCGCGGCGCTGCCGCCAGCGCTCCTGGAAGGCCGTCAATCGGGGCCTTCCGCTTCCGGCTCGAAAGGTTCGCTCGTGAACTCCCCGTGTTTTTCGACCAGCGTCTCGATGCGCTGTTCCGCGGCTTTCAGGCTTTCCTGGCAGGTCCGGGAGAGCTCCATGCCCCGTTCGAAATCCTTCAGGGAAGCCTCCAGGCTCTGCTCGCCCTGCTCCATCCGCTCGACGATCTTCTCGAGCTCCGCCAAGGCCGATTCAAAATCCGGCTTTGAAGAACGTGTCGCTTTCGCCACGGGGTCCCTGTTGCGTGTCAAAGTAGCGTACTATGCCCGCGATGCCGCCGCGGGCGGGCGCGCTCTGCCGCGCCGCATTGACAGCGCCAATCGCGGACTTTAGAATAATTCTAAACTTTATTCCGCGAAGAATATATTAACGCAAGTTGCGTTGACCAGGAACCAGTTGGAGTTCAGCAATGACCCTCAAAGACAGCAAGACCGAGCAGAATCTCAAGGATGCGTTTGCCGGCGAGTCCCAGGCGAACCGTCGCTACCTGTATTTCGCGCAGAGAGCGGATGTCGAAGGCTTCAACGACGTCGCCGCCGTGTTTCGCTCGACGGCGGAGGGCGAGACCGGTCACGCGCACGGTCATCTTGACTATCTGCAGCTGACGGGCGACCCGGCCACGGGGCTGCCGATCGGTAACACGGCCGAAAACCTCAAGGCTGCGATCGCCGGCGAGACCCACGAGTACACGGACATGTACCCCGGTATGGCGAAGACGGCCCGCGAAGAGGGATTCGACGAGATCGCGGACTGGTTCGAGACGCTTGCCAAGGCCGAGCGCTCGCACGCCAACCGATTTCAGCAAGCGCTCGATACGCTCTGAGTGCGACGACGCGTTCGAGTACAGAGATCCCGGAGGGGCCGGCTCGCGCCGGCCCCCTGCGTTTGTCCCTTGCGAAGGAAGAGCGCTGCTGCCAATGCCTCTGCGTGAGGGTCCCGCAGACCAAGGAGTGACATCGATGACCGAAGCTCAGAAAGGGCCGCCTCGCGAAGGCAGTCTCGAGGCACCGACGCGCCACGCCCTCGACTGGCGTTCGTCGAGCTTCTACGACGAGGGCGCGCTCATGCAGGAGCTCGAGCGAGTCTACGACATCTGTCACGGCTGTCGGCGCTGCTTCAATCTTTGCAAAGCGTTTCCCACGCTGTTCGATGCGATCGACGAATCTCATACGATGGAGCTCGACGGCGTGGACAGGGAAGTCTACTGGCAGGTCGTGGATCACTGTTACCTGTGCGACATGTGCTACATGACCAAGTGTCCCTACGTGCCCCCGCACGAGTGGAACGTCGATTTTCCGCACCTGATGCTGCGCGCCAAGGCCGTGAAGTTCCGCAAAGGCGAGATACGCGTGCGCGACAAGATCCTGTCGAGCACCGACGCGATCGGTCGGCTGGCGACTTTTCCGGTGGTCGTGAATGCCGTGAACGCTGCCAACCGGAGCAAGCCGGCGCGCAAGCTGTTGCAGAAGAGCCTCGGGGTTCACCCCGAAGCGTGGTTGCCGGAATATCACCGGCCGACTGCCAAAAGCGCATTTGCCGCCAGGACGTCCGGATCGGTGTCGGCCGAGCCGGCGGGAGCGACCCGCGGGCGGGTGGCGGTGTTCACCACCTGTTACGGCAACTACAACGACCCGAGGATCGTCGAGGATCTGGTGGCCGTGTTCGAGCACAACGGCATCGCGGTGACGACGCCGAGACAGGAGCGTTGCTGCGGTATGCCCAAGCTGGAGCTGGGAGATCTCGAGGCGGTGGCTCGGTCAAAGAACGAGAACGTGGCGGAACTGCTGAGCCTGGTCGAGGACGGTTGGGACATCGTCGCGCCGGTGCCCTCCTGCGTGCTCATGTTCAAGCAGGAGCTGCCGTTGATGTTTCCCGACGATGCTGACGTGGCAAGAGTCCGCGAGGCCGTCTACGACCCGTTCGAGTACCTCGCTCTGCGTCACCGGCACGGCAAGCTCAACATCTCGTTTCAGAACCCCCTCGGCACCGTGGCGTACCACGTGGCGTGCCATCAGCGCGTGCAGAACATCGGACCTCGCACCCGCGAGCTGCTGGCCCTGGTCCCCGACACTCGTATCGAGATGATCGAGCGCTGTTCCGGGGCCGACGGCACGTATGCCGTGAAAGACGAGTGCCATGACACGTCGATGAGGATCGTGCGACCGGTCGTCAATCGCGTCAAGCAGGCCGAGGCCGATCACTACACCAGTGACTGCGTGATGGCGGGGGGTCACATAGCCAACGGTCTTGGAGACGGCAGCGAGCCGAAGCACCCTTTGACACTGCTGCGCATGGCGTACGGAATATAAGACCCGGGCGCCCGTGTCTCGCGCCCGGAACGTTGTTGGAGCATCAAAGCGAATGGATAGGCTCACTCGTAAGGATCTCTACTCTCTCGAGGACTACGCGTCCAGGCGTTCCCAGTTTCGCGGTCGCGTCATGGAGCACAAGAAAAACCGGATCGTGGCCATCGGTCCGAACGCCACGCTGCATTTCGAGGATCGGCTGACGATTCAGTACCAGATTCAGGAAATGTTGCGTGCCGAGCGTATTTTTGAATCCGAAGGGATCGACGAGGAGCTGAACGTCTACAACTCTCTGATTCCCGATGGACGCAATTTCAAGGCGACTTTCATGATCGAGTACGAGGACGTGGAAGAGCGCCAGCGCGCGTTGGCGCGCCTGCGGGGAATCGAGGACCGGGTGTGGGTGCGGGTGGGAACCCACGAGCGCGTCTGGGCGATCGCCGACGAGGACCTCGACCGCCAGACCGAGGAGAAAACCTCGGCGGTGCATTTCCTGCGCTTCGAGCTCGATGCCGAGTCGGCGGCGAGGGCCAAGGCGGGCGAGCCGATCGCGGTGGGCATCGACCACGAAAACTACTCCCACCATATCGACCCGCTGCCTGTGACGGTGCGCGATTCCTTGGCCGCAGATCTGGACGACTGACCGCCGTTTCAGACGTCATCGCGCGGACGCCGGCAGCATCGCGAGGAACGCACCCGCAGCCGGGGGCGATCGGCACCGTCGCGTTCGGCGACCGCTCGACCGGAGCCCGCGTCGTTGCAGCGGGAAACCCTGGACGGCGCTCCCGACGGGATGCAGAATTCCGCGCTCACGCCGGCTTGTCCGCGATCCCGCCGGGTGTGAATCGCCGATGCGTGCCAAGTCCCAGCGAAGCAACGATTTCGCTCGTGCGTGTGCCCACGGGTGAGGCACCATCGCGTGCAGGGGATCGACGTGCTCTCGCCGTGAGCCGCGAATGCGGCAAGCGGCTGCGTTGCGCGCGCCGCGCCACTACGGTCTCCGCTGCGCCTGTCTACGGGAAAATCATGCGATCGAACACCCCCCATCACGGGTCGCTCTAACCATGCAGGGCAGCTACGACGCTTCGGCGATAGAAGTTCTCACGGGGCTGGAACCGGTGCGCAAGCGCCCCGGGATGTACACCCAGACCGAGCGTCCCAATCATCTCGCACAGGAAGTCATCGACAACGCCGTCGACGAAGCGATTGCCGGCTTCGCCGACACGGTAGAGGTTCTGCTGCATGAGGATGGATCGCTCACGGTTGCCGACAACGGCCGCGGCATGCCTGTCGACGTGCACAAGAATGAGGGCGTCACGGGTGTCGAGGTCATCATGACCCGTCTGCATGCCGGCGCCAAGTTCTCCCACAAGAATTATCGCTTCTCGGGGGGTCTCCATGGCGTCGGCGTGTCCGTGGTCAATGCCTTGTCGAGCAGGCTGGAGGTCTGGGTGCGTCGTGACGGCAAGCAGTACCGGATGCTCTTCGCCAATGGCGAGAAGAGGAGCGAGCTCGAGGAGGTGGGCAAGATTCCCAAGCGCCTCACCGGCACCGTGCTGCGCTTCTGGCCGGACCCGGCCTATTTCGACTCGATCAAGTTCCACCTGCCGCGACTGAAGCGCCTGTTGCGGGCCAAGGCCGTGCTGTGCCCCGGTCTCGTGATCAGTTTCGGCGACGAGAATGATCCGCACAATGACGAGTCCTGGTGCTACGAAGACGGCCTCAGCGATTATCTGCGTGACGAATTGAATGGGGCCGTTCTGGTGCCGGAGGAACCGTTTGTCGGGCACTTCAAGGGCGGTGAGGAGGAGGTCGACTGGGCGGTGGCGTGGCTGGCCGAGGACGCAGACCCCGTGTCGGAAAGCTATGTCAACCTGATCCCGACCGTGCAGGGGGGGACTCACGTAAACGGCTTTCGCACCGGTCTCACCGAGGCGATCCGAGAGTTCTGCGAGTTTCGCGCTCTGCTGCCACGCGGCATAAAACTCATGCCCGACGACGTCTGGGGCCGCTGCAGCTACGTCCTCTCGGCCCGCATCAGGGAGCCCCAGTTCACCGGGCAGACCAAGGACCGACTCGCTTCGCGGGCGACCGCCGCATTCGTCTCCGGCGTCACCAAGGACGCCCTGAGCCTCTGGCTCAACCAGAACATCGCCGAAGGCGAGCGCATCGCCCGTATCGCCATCGAAAACGCGCAACGCCGTGTGCGCGCCGGCAAGCGCGTGGCACGCAAGAAGGTCACGACAGGACCGGCTCTCCCGGGCAAGCTTGCCGACTGTACGAGCCAGGACCTGGAGCGCACCGAGCTTTTTCTCGTCGAGGGCGACTCCGCGGGCGGATCAGCGAAGCAGGCGCGCGACAGGGACTTTCAGGCGATCATGCCTCTGCGCGGTAAAATCCTCAATACGTGGGAGGTCGACTCGGCGGAGGTTCTCGCCTCCCAGGAGGTGCACGACGTTGCCGTCGCCTTGGGCGTGGATCCGGGTTCGGACGATGTCAGCGGCCTGCGCTACGGCAAGGTGTGCATTCTGGCCGACGCCGATTCCGACGGCGCCCATATCGCCACACTTCTGTGCGCGCTATTCCTGCAGCACTTCAGGAGCCTCGTCGAGGCGGGGCGGGTCTGTGTTGCCATGCCGCCTCTGTATCGCATCGATGTCGGCAAAGAGGTTTTTTACGCCCTCGACGACAGCGAGAAGCAGGGCATTCTGGATCGCATCGAGGCGGGCAAGTACCGGGGTCGGGTGAACGTGCAGCGATTCAAGGGGCTCGGTGAGATGAATCCGCTGCAGCTCAGAGAAACCACCATGAATCCCGATACGAGACGCCTGGTGCGCCTGGTGGCGAACCCCGGCGACGGCACCGCGGGAATGCTCGACATGTTGCTCGCAAAGAAACGTGTTGCCGACCGCAAGCGGTGGCTGAGCGAGAAGGGGGACCAGGCGCGGCTGTGAGCGCGGCGAGGAGCACGGCAATGGCAAACGGCAAATCCACATCGTCAGGAAAATCGAAAAGCAGGGGCGCGATGGCGAGTCAGCTTCAGCTGCCCGGACTGATCGGCGCGGACGTCGAGGGCGTACCGATGTCCACGTTCACCGAGCGTGCGTACCTGAGCTACTCGATGTACGTGATCCTCGACCGTGCACTGCCGCGCCTGGAAGACGGGCTCAAACCGGTGCAACGGCGAATCGTCTACGCCATGGCCGAGCTTAACCTGAACGCCAGCGCCAAGTTCAAGAAGTCAGCACGCACGGTGGGCGATGTGATCGGCAAGTTCCACCCCCACGGCGACAGCGCGGCCTACGAAGCAATGGTCTTGATGGCGCAGTCGTTCAGCTATCGCTACCCCCTGATCGAGGGGCAGGGCAACTGGGGCTCGGCCGACGATCCCAAGTCGTTCGCGGCCATGCGCTACACGGAGGCGCGCCTGACCCCTTTCGCGACCGTGCTGCTGTCGGAGTTGCGGCAAGGTACGGTCGAGTGGGTGAGCAATTTCGACGGTACGCTGGAGGAGCCCAAGCTCTTGCCGGCACGCCTGCCTCACGTCCTGTTGAACGGCGCATCCGGAATCGCCGTGGGTATGGCGACGGACATCCCGCCGCACAACGTCAAAGAGATCGCGAGCGCCTGCGTGCGCCTGCTCGAAGACCCGAAGGCAACGACGGCAGCGCTCTGCGAGCACGTGCTTGCGCCGGACTTTCCGACCGCGGCGGAGATCATAACGCCCGGCAGCGAGATGCGTGCCATGTACGAGAGCGGCGTGGGATCGGTGCGGCAGAGGGCGGTCTGGGAGCGGGAGGGTGCAAACGTCGTCGTGACGGCGCTGCCCTATCAGGTGTCCGGGGCCAAGATCCTGGAGCAGATCGCGGGGCAGATGAACACCAAGAAACTGCCGTGGGTTGCCGACCTGCGTGACGAGTCCGATCACGAAAATCCCACGCGCCTGGTGATCGAGCCGCGGTCGGGCCGGGTGGACGTGGCCGCGCTCATGGCTCATCTGTTCGCCACCACCGACCTCGAGCGCTCCTACCGCGTAAATCTGAACGTCATCGGTCTCGACGGCCGCCCGCGCGTGTTCGGGCTACGCGACCTGCTTGCGCAGTGGCTCGAATTCCGCATCGAGACGGTCCGCCGCAGGCTGCAGTATCGCTACGATCGTGTGGCGCAGCGTCTCCATGTCCTCGATGGCCTGCTGATCGCCTATCTCAATATCGACGAGGTCATTCGCATCATTCGCACGCAGGACGAGCCCAAGGCGGCGTTGATGAAACGGTTCGGGCTGAGCGACTCCCAGGCGGAGGCCATTCTGGAGCTCAGGTTGCGCCAGCTCGCCAAGCTGGAGGAAATCCGGATCCGCGGCGAGCAGCGGGAGCTCTCGGGTGAGCGCGACGCCTTGGCGCGGACACTGAAGTCGAAATCTCGCCTGCGGCGGCTCGTGCGTGACGAGCTGATCAAGGATGCGCAGGAGTTCGGTGACTCCAGGCGTTCGCCGATTCGCACGCGCGAAGCCGCACGGGCGCTCGACGAGCGCGATCTGGTGCCCTCGGAGCCCATCACCGTCGTGCTCTCCGAGAAGGGCTGGATCAAGGCGGCACGCGGCCACGAGGTCGACCCGAAAGCGCTCGGCTACCGTGCCGGAGACGCGTTTCTCAGCGCGACGAGCGGCAAGTCGAACCAGAGCGTCGTTTGTCTGGACTCCACCGGCCGGACGTACTCGTTGCCGGCGCACGCTCTGCCCTCGGCGCGCGGCTTCGGTGAGCCGCTCAGCAGCAGCCTGAACCCGCCGGCGGGCGCGAACTTTGCCGGGATCATCATGGGCGAGGCGGACGACCTTTGCCTGTTGAGCTGCGACTCCGGTTATGCCTTCGTGGCGCCGTTGGGCGAGCTGCACGCCAAAAACAGAGCGGGCAAGCACGTGATCAAGGTTCCCAAGGGTGCGCGGGTTCTGCCGGCGCGACGCGTAGCCGACATCGAGGAGGACTGGCTGGCGATCGTCACCAGCGCCGGCAGGCTGCTGGTGTTCATGGTCGGAGAGCTGCCGCTTATGAGCAAAGGCAAAGGCATCAAGATGATCAACATCCCGTCGGCCAAGTTCCGCTCAGGAGAGGAGCGCGTGGTGGACGTGGCGGTGTTCTGTGAGGGGGATCATCTCGTGGTGCACTCGGGCAAGCGCTACCTCAAGCTCAAGCCCGCGGACATCGATTACTACGTGGGCGAGCGGGCATTGCGTGGGCGCATGCTGCCGCGCGGGTTCAGGCAGGTGCACGGCATCGAGGTCGAGCGGGCCTGAGGCAATGGCTTGCGCCGCTTGCCGCTACCAATAGTAGAAGGGATGAGGACCGTAGGCGGGGTGCCCCCAGGGATACGGCCAAAATACGGGATAGGGGGGAGTGTAGTAGGAGGGTTCCGGCTGCCAAAGGTACACGTCGCGGGCGACGACCACCGGAAACTCGTAAGGATACTCGCCGATGTTTTTTTTCGCGCTCCCCCGCAGGGTGCCGACCACCGTAACTTCGCGGCCCTGCTCGAAAACGGCCGGATCGAGGAACCCCGGCACCACGGCGAGGAAACGCCCCTGGGACTCTTCCTCGATGCGGGGTCGGCCGCTGCCGGCCAGAGGTCGGCCCACGATCTGCATGGCGGTGCGCTCGGCCTCGTTCTCGATCGAGGCAATCGTCCCGCCCCAGCGGACACGGACGTCGAGATAGGCCCGTGGCTCCTGCCTCACCTGGGTGAGCTGCGGGCTGCCGGGGAGCGGCGCTCGAATGATTTCGGGAACGGTCGAGGCGCAGGCGCAGAGCAGCAGCGCCGCGGCGGCAAGGCCGATACCGCGGGCGGGCGCCGCAAGCGCCGGGCGCCTTGGGCGTCCACCCTCGATCGATATTGCCCGCAGGGACGAGTGCATCGGCGCCTAGCCCGTCGGCCCCGCCGGGGTGGCTTCACCCCGCCGGCGCCACGCCCGGGCTGCGACACGACGCAGGGCTCCGGCGCCCCCCAGCAGGAGCACCGCGGCCAGGGCCGCGGCGGCAGCCACCGACGCCAGCAGGGCCGCCGGCAATACGGAGGTCGCCTTGCGCAGGGTTTTCACCGCACGGGAGCCGACTTTGATCGAGGCGACGAGCGCACCGACGTTGCCGCCGCCGCGTGCGATACGCTCTAGGCCGGTTCTGCCGAAAACGGTGGCAAGCACGTACGTACCGTGGGGATCGACGGCGGCGGCGTCGGCCACGCGTTTGAGCGTGTGCGCATCGTCGACTTGCCTCATGACGCCGGCGAGGGGTCCGGGCCCGAGCCCACGCGCGGCACGGCCGAAATCCGTCAATGTTGCGGTGAGCGCCTGGAAGCGCCCGCTCTTGACGGCGGCACGGCTCATCGTGGTGAGCTGCCGTGTGAAATCCGCCGACAGTGCGCCGATGCGGCGAAAGCTCTTCAGCAGCGCGGGCGCCCAGTCCAGCTGCGGCGCCAGCGTCGTCGCCAGACCGACGGCGGAGAGTGCCAGTATGACGGTGTCACCCTCGTCGTACTGCCAGTGTTTCCATCCCTGCACCAGCAGATCGCGTATGTCGCCGATGACGAACAAATCGAGCGACACGGAACCGATCAGCCCCGCGACGTCGTTGGGCTCACCCGTGACTGCGCCGTGAACGAAACGCTCCGCCGCTCCCAAGACCGAGTCCATCGCCGCATCGGAGCGGCTGACGATGTCGCGCGCCCGCTCGGCATCGCCCAGCTCGGGATGGGCGATCACAAACTCACTCAGCAACTTGGCTTCCGCCCAATGCTGGGAGCGGGACAGCTCCTCAGCCCGTTGCAGGAGGTCGCCGGGAAGGATGAGAGAGTCGTCGGCGTGGCGCAGATATATCGCGTGCAGGCCCAACAGGCATATTGACGCGGACAGCAGCGCGAGAAAGAATCGGAGCATGTGTGGCGACGGTCTGGCGCGCAGAGCGACATCCGGCATTGTCGCACGGAGGCGTGTGGACACGCACTCTCCAGGGCGGCGCTACGCCGCCGCGTGTCGAACTGCGGCAGGGGCCTGGCGGTGAGCGTTGATCACGAGCGGCTACCCGTCTGCGGGAGGCTTAACCTCAAGCCGGCGACGGGTTGGGGCGCGGCCGACCGGCCGCTGCACACCCGTGTGCCCAAGCGGGACGGGCGGGGTCGTCCCGTAAGCGATTTCATGATGCTGTTTCCGGGGCTGCGTGAGCGGCGCCGTGCCGAAATCGCGCATCGAGTGGAAGGCCTGGGCGCGCTGCTGGGCAGTTACGAGGAAGTTCTGTTCGCCGATCTCAACCTGCCGCTCAACCTGCTCTGGGTCTCGGTGCGCCCGATTCCGGGCGCCATCAGCACGCTGGTCGCCGCAATTCAACAGCGCTTTCCCGAGGCGCTGCTGGTCGCGCCGGACACCCGCTCGCTCTGAGAGCGCCCTCAGAAAGGAAGTGTGAGCCCGGATCTTACCGATTCGACCAGCGCGCGAAACCGCTCCTGGATCGATGCGAGCGTTTCCGCGTCGTCGGCTTCAAAGCGAAAGATCAACGTCGGGGTGGTGTTCGAAGCGCGAACCAGGCCGAAGCCGCGGTCGAAATCGACACGCAGGCCGTCGATGGTGGCGACGCGGGCATCGGGAAAACTGGCCTCTCGNNAGCTCCGGTGTGTTGACTGAGTCGGGCAATGACGCAAAGACCTCGCGGGGAGTGCGGGTCTCGTGCGACAGCAGTTCGCACAGGCGAGCTCCCGCGTACAGGCCGTCGTCGAAGCCGAACCAGCGTTCCTTGAAGAAGATGTGTCCACTCATCTCTCCCGCCAGGGCGGCACCGCTTTCTTTCAGCTTGGCCTTGATGAAGGAGTGTCCGGTCTTCCACATCGTCGCCCGACCGCCAGCCGCTTCGATGGAGCGGGGAAGATTACGCGAGCACTTGACGTCGTAGATGATCTCGGCTCCCGGTTGCCGTGTCAGGACGTCCCGGGCAAAGAGCAGCAGCTGGCGATCGGGCCAGATGACCTGACCGTCGGGCGAGACGACGCCGAGGCGATCGCCGTCGCCGTCGAACGCCAGACCCACATCCGCCCCGTCCTTGGTCACTGCTTCTATGAGATCGCGCAGGTTCTGCGCCTGACTCGGATCGGGGTGATGGTTGGGGAACGTTCCGTCCACCTCGCAGTAGAGTTCCGTCAGCTCACAGCCCAGCTGTCTGTAAAGCCGCGGCGCCACCGCGCCGGCGACACCGTTGCCGCAGTCGATGGCGATGCGCAACGGTCGTGCCAGCGTGATGTCGCTGACGACGCGATCGATGTAGGCGTCGATCACGTCCATGCTGCGGCTCGAGCCGTCGCCTTCGACGAGATCGTTGTTAAGCAGGCGTTGGCGCAGTGCCTGGATGGCATCGCCGGCGAGGGTTTCGCCGCCGAGCATGATCTTCAGGCCGTTGTAATCCGGCGGGTTGTGACTGCCGGTCACGGCGATTCCGGAGCCGGTGTCGAGGTAATGGGTTGCGAAGTAGACCAGTGGCGTGGGCACGACGCCGATGTCGATCACGTCGCAGCCGGCGGCGAGCACCCCGCGGCCGAGAGCCGCGGCTCAGCTCCGGGCCCGAGAGCCGGCCGTCGCGGCCGATCACGACGCTGCTTTGATGCCGGGCGCGAGCCTCCGAGCCGATGGCGCGTCCAATTTGCTCGACGCCCTGAGCCGTCAGCGTCCGGCCGACGATGCCGCGGATGTCGTAGGCCTTGAAGATTTCCGGCGCCGGGATGGTTGCCGGGCTAGCCCCCTCCTTGCTCATGATTGTCTTTGCCCCCGGTGGAGAATTCAGTTTGCCTTGTGCAGCGCCCGAGCGTCCACGGCCAGGGCGGCTTCGTGCAGCGCTTCGGCGAGCGTCGGATGTGCATGGATCGTTCGGGCGATGTCCTCCGAGCTGGCGCTGTACTCCATGGCCAGCACCGCTTCGGCGATGAGCTCCGAGGCGTGCGGCCCGATGATGTGCACGCCCAGCACGCGGTCGGTGCGGGCGTCGGCGATGACCTTGACGAAACCGACCGGATCGTTCATCGCCTGCGCCCGGCCCGTGGCCGCAAAGGGAAAGGTGCCGCTGCGGTACTCGATTCCGGCCTCGGTGAGCTGCGCCTCGGTGCGCCCGACCCAGGCAACCTCGGGAGCCGTATAGATAATCCACGGCACCGCTTCGTAGTTCACGTGCCCGCGACCGGCGGCGATGGTTTCGGCAACGGCGATTCCTTCCTCGGAACCCTTGTGCGCGAGCATGGCGCCGCCGATGACGTCTCCGGCCGCATAGACGCCGTCCAGGTTCGTGCGCCATTGCGCGTCCACGCGCACGAAGCCGTGCTCGTCGGCGTCCAGACCGGCGTCCGGATGCACGAGCCCTTCCGTATACGGTCGACGGCCGATGGCGACGATGAGCCGGTCGACGTCGAGGCGGTGCTGGCCGCCCGTATCCGAATAGGAGACCTGGACCTC